>Ga0155700_104_pt3 | contig 53830 bp, 48 predicted proteins | sample RifCSPlowO2_01_FD_107357 | JGI IMG/M metagenome (GOLD analysis project Ga0155700, IMG submission 107357) | Parcubacteria group bacterium RIFCSPLOWO2_01_FULL_48_18 | reverse complement strand
CCCGGATCAAAAGGCGCACGAGCCTACGAAAGACTGGCCCGGGAAATCATACAACAGGAACAATAAACAACGTTATAATTTATAATCTTAATAAATCCTGAAGTTTTAAAACCAGAATTTGGAAAACGAGAATTGAAAAGGTCGTGGGGCCCTAAATTCTAAATTCTAAATTCTAGATTCTAGATGTTGGGCCGCGGCCTTGAATCCCTCATTCCACCTAAAAATCCGCCAGGCGGAGCATCAACTGGCCAATCGTCTGCTCCGGCGCCACCACTCGCGCCGTCTTTGCTGCAGCCGCCGGATGTTGCTCCTCAAGCTCCAATTCTGTCGCAGACAACTCAACCGGCCATATCTCAACCGGCCATATCTCAACCGACCTCACCTGTAACATCCTCGGCCTTGCCGCCGGATACAATACCCAAACTTCCCGAACCAAGCAAATATCACGAGCCGATATTTCATATTGAGGTATCGAAAATAAAACGCAATCCGTTCCAACCCAGAGACGCGCATGACGAATCCCAACTTCAAGAGCTTGCCGCCTCCATCAGGGAATACGGCATTCTTCAGCCGCTTATAGTGACTCGCGCGGAGCGCGAAACGACCGAAGGGTCGCTCGTTGAGTATCAGCTTATTGCGGGCGAGCGAAGGCTGCTTGCGGCGAAAATGATCGGTCTTGAACGGGTTCCTGCGGTCATTAAGGAGGCTCCGCGGCAAGAGCGCGAAAAGCTTGAAATGGCTCTCATTGAAAATATCCAGCGGGCCGATCTGAATCCACTTGAAACTGCACGCGCGTATGCGCGCCTGCAGGATGAATTTGGTCTTTCACAACGTGAAATCGGCCAGCGGCTCGGCAAAAGCCGTGAATCGATCGCAAATAGTATCCGGCTGCTGCAACTTCCTCGCGAGGCCCAGCTTGCGCTCGCAGACGGAAAGATTAATGAAAGTCATGCCCGGCTGATCCTTGCGGTAACCGATCCGTCTTCGCAAAACAATATCTTGCACGAAATTATGTCGCAGAATTTAAGCGTACGCCAGGCACAGCAGCTTATCGAAAAACCTCAAGGTGCGGCGGCTGATACGTTCATGCCTGACCGGCAACGCCAAGATCCGGAATCCGAATATATAAAAAACCGCCTTGAAGAGGCGCTGGGCACGCGCGTGAAATTTATCAAGCGCGGCAGTCGCGGTAAAATTACGATCAATTTTTTCTCCGAGGAAGAACTGCAAAATATTCTCAATAAGTTTTTGAAAGAGGTTTGATCGTCCGCCCAAAACTTGTCCCCAAACTCAAAACGTACCCCAAAACCCATCCATAAGCTCATCCAAATCTATGACACAAAAAATGCTATAGCATAATTTGTGTCATAACATAATACGAAGATAAAAAAATAACCCGCGTAAAGGGTTATTCTCGGCAGCTCGCCTCAAGCACGCGGCGAGCTTCTTTATAAAACTCTTCCAAGGCGCCATTGTTGTCAATGCGGTTTTTGCCGTCGACCCTCGATCCAATGAAAGGAATGTATACTTCGGACTGTTCTTGTTCTTGACGGAGAAATTCTTCAAATGGCATGTCATGCTCTTCGACATTCTCGCCACGATTCTTTCTGCGCGCGTAGCGAATTTCCATTTTAGCAGTAATATAAATCAACTGCGAATCCCTTAGGAATCGTACGGCAGTTTCGTCATGCGGCCAGCGCACGCCGTCGAGAATCACCTTGTCCGCGCGACAATCCCGGGCTCGGCTCACTACCGCACGCGAGAGCACATTCGACCCGAAAATTATTTGCAGCATCTGCGGCAAGCGTTGGAGATACCGCGTATCGTGCGGCATTCCCATCAGGTCGGTGATTTCGCGCAGAGGATCGGAAAATCGAATGTGCGCCAACCGCTTTGCGGGCCACTGTTGTCTGGCAATGGCATCTTCCCAAGAAACTTCTTGTATGTCCGATTTCCTATCAAAAACTTTTAGTGGCGGCACAAAGTCAAACACTATCTGTAATCCCAGGGGCAGTTTTTGAAGAAACTCGGGCTCCTCGCGAACATAAAGGATTCGACAGATTTCTCTTGGGATGTTCCGCGTGGTTCTTTTCCATGTAACCGCAAGGGGCTCTTCGGCTTTAAAAAACGTTTCTGCGGCATATGTTACAAATTCACCCTTGCCCGACCCTTTTTCTCCGACAAGCGCGAGAATCCGCGTTACGCCCACGGGGCCTCCGGTATGTTGGTTCGTTGCTACCTCACACAATAATACTTTTCTCCCAAGAGCGCAATGTATCCCACAGCGATCCACAAAAAAGATTATCCCCGCTGTTCAAAGAACAACGGGGTAGATGAAACGCGTGATCTATTCACTGTCGGGCGTCGAAGGCTCCAATGCAACAGTAGGTACAACAGCAGCCTTCACTGCCTGACGACGCAACGTATTTCGCTGACGACGCTGCTCGGCGCGCTGGCAGGTCGCCTGCTCCCGCTCTTTCCAGCGTGACTCGTCGATGAGCTTAAAGGCCCACGTCCCGAGCCCATGCTTCTCGGAATACTCTTTCGCAGCGGCGACGCCGCTATTCTTCAAAACGTGAAGGAGCTTCTTCCTTGGCAGGCGATCGAAATGCCGTTGAATACGAGGCTTCCGCTTTCCGGTCGTCTTATTCGTCTTCTTCTGCCGCTGTTCCTTCTTGCCGCCGCCTTTTTTCTGCTGCTCCTGCGGAGCCATACAACCTCCTTGTTCTAAGTGAACGGACACCTACCGATAATCGAGCAATCTTATATAAGATATTCTAAAATACACGAATTGTCAAGGCGTTCAGAACTAAACTGGATAAATATCAAAAGAGGCTTAGAGAAAATTGCAGTGTTCTGCAAAACAAAACCGCAGAAAAACCTGCGGTAAGTGGGTGTAAAAAACTAAACTCTTTTCGCTCGGGTCCTTTTCTTTCAGCTCGTCTCTATCGCTTTTCTTATTTCATCAAACGTCAGGCCAAACCTCGTTTGATCAAAGGTTGAAACATGCGAAACATTTGTAAGCCGGATATGCGGCTCCAAAAATCGCCATTGCCCCGTTTTTCGGTCGATAACTGCGGACCCCGACGCGCTGGTGATTCTTGAGTTGTAGCCCGCCATTGAATGCTTTTGTGATTCATCCCCGTAGTTAAACGCGAGGAAGTCCTTCCCTTCAATCCATACTGGCGTGGATTGCAATAAAAGCATCTTCAGTCTCTCGATTTCACTCACGACGTTACTACTCATTACTAACCCCTTTCATTATTGGTTACCATCACTCACTCTATACCAACTATACTAAAATAATCAAGGTCGGAAATATGGAAAAAACGGCTTTGGCAAAAGTCACAAATCTACGAAAACAGCTACTAATCCAAGGTTTTTCGAACAGCGTCACTACAGTTATGGTCCGTCTGTTTTTTCTCTGGTTTCGTCGAGAATATCTCCTGGGGGATCTTCTTTCCATGACACGGTCCATATTTTTTCTTCCAGATTCCAAATAAAATCCGCCGGCACGGCAACGATTTCTCTTTTCGAAAAATTTCTATACTGTTTGTCGTTAACGGTATAGAGAATCGGCGCATCGCCTATTCTCACGGTAATGAATTCCCACCGTTCTTTGCCGCTTTTTTCGTCTCGTCGCTTCGCAAAAAAAGCGAATCCGTTTCTTGCTTTTCTTTCTATTCCTTCCGCCAGCGGCTGCCCGAATTTTTGCTTATCCAACACCACCTCTGCTCGCAAAAGGCTCGGCAACTGCTCGTTCTCTCTATGGAATTCTTTATTCATCGATTATATTGAGCAAGGGCGTTTTGGGCAGCCGCAATTTCCGCCTCTTGTTTTGATAGTCCGTCACCGCTTGCAATCAGTTCATCGCCGAAAAAAACGCCGACACGGAACGTTTTTTTATGGTCAGGACCCCATTCTTCCAGTACTTTGTAATTCGGCGTAACCCCTCTCTTTTCCTGAATTATTTCTTGCAGATAGCTTTTTGGATCTTTCCAGAGGCGTTTCTCCAGCACTTCTTGCAAATGGGTGGCAATGAATTTTTCCACGAATTGCGAGGCTGATTCCAGGCCGGAGTCCAGGTAGATGGCGCCGATGAGCGATTCGACCGCATTTGCAAGGATGGTTTCCCGCGCCCTGCCGATGTCTTTGGCTTCTCCGCGGGAAAGAAGGACAAAATCATCAAGCTTGATTTCTTTGGCAACGCGGGCAAGCATTTGAGCGTTTACAAGGGCAGCGCGGAGACTGGTGAGTTGGCCCTCGGCATACTCTTTAAACGCGGAAAACAGATAGCGGCTCATCGCCAATTCCAATACCGCGTCTCCTAGAAATTCAAGGCGCTCGTTATGAGGCAGGCTCCATGACGTATTTTCGTTCAGGTATGAACGATGCGTAAGGGCCTCCCATAAGAAATCTTTATCGGTGAATACATAACCGATCAGCGATTCAAGCTGCGAATGGTCCTTCGACATATATTATTCGACGGTTTTTTCTTCTTCGTTTTTTGTTTTTTGTTCTGCTCCTTTTTTGGGCGGCGGTTGCATGTCTTTTCCGGGCTCGCCGAGTTCTCTGTAGATAGTGCCCAACACGCCATTGACGAACTTACCGGAATTGGGGCCTCCGTATGCTTTGGCAAGTTCTATTGCTTCGTTCATTGCCACCTTGGGAGGAACTTCTTCTCTGTTTGCAAACAGCAATTCGCTCAAACCGATTCGCAACACATTTCGATCTATGATTGAAATTTGTTCGATCGGCCATTCAGGCGCCGCTTTAGCAATGATGTTGTCGAGTTCTTTCAGGTGCGAAATGACCCCGTTGGCCACGCGCAGTACAAAATCCGGCTCATCAATGCCGGGACCGAACTCGGCCATGTTCCGCTCAAGGACGCCGGCGAAGTCGCGCTGTTTATTCCAAAAGTCCCACTCGGAGAGAGATTGTAAAATTATGGAACGAGCGAGATGGCGAGTAGCCAAGAATCTAGAATCTAGAATCTAGAATTTAGGATTTAGGACGCAACAACCGCGGATTCCTAAATTCTATATTCTAAATTCTCCGAAGCGTTAGGTTGTCTGCGTAGGCGCCTTGGGGGAATATATTCCGCAATGCGCGCATGCTCGATGCGGCAACACAGGCGCTTTGCAGTTCGGACATGCAAAAAAGGAGCCCTTTTTAAGAGCCAAATGCGATCGGCGTCGTCCGACTTTTGATTTAGAGTGATGTTTTACGGGTACTCCTCCCATGTGTGGTGAGCGATTATATGGAGCTGGGGCTTAATTCTAATTATCGCCCCCCCTGCTCTTACCGTAAACATATCACAATATTTAAAGCCGATTCAAGCCTCAAACTTTGGTGGTCGTCACGATAGTGTTCCCATTGACTAGGCGGTTGGTGTTTGGTATTTTCACAATAGCGTTGTAGGAGAAATTGAAAACTCTAAAAAGATCGGGGAGCGGGATGCAATTGTTGATTACGCTGGCCGCGTTTCTTTTCGTCATATCTGTTGTGGTTGTGTTCCACGAGCTTGGTCATTTTCTGGTTGCTAAATCTTTCGGCGTGCGGGTTACGGTATTTTCTGTGGGGTTCGGTAAAAAAGTTTTTGGAATAAAGCCGGGCGAAACAGAGTATCGTTTTTCTCGTTATCCGCTCGGGGGATATGTAAAGCTATACGACGACCCCTTCGCCGAATCGGACGACCCCCGTGCCTTTATCAATAAGCCGCGGTGGCAGAAATTGCTAATCGTATGGGCCGGTCCGGTCGCGAGTGCTATTTTAGGAGTTGTAATGATGGCCGGCATTTTCATGACCGTTGGTAATACCGTTACCGGCCACCGGTTGAGTCCGGTGATAGGAGGCGTGGTTTCCGGTTCGGTGGGAGAGCTGGCCGGCCTTCAAGCAGAGGATAAGATTATTTCTATTGAAGGGAAGGGGATGAAAAACTGGGACGACGTTTCATTTATCATAGGCACATCTCCCAATCGAGCGACATCGATCGTGTTTGAACGAAACGGCGATACGCTGACCGCGGTTGTCACCCCGAAAGCAGTTAGCGTAGCGCAACAAACATTCGGGGACGCCGGCCTTCTTCCTAAAAATTTTGTGCACATATCGTTCGTGGAGCCGGACAGCCCCGCGGAAGAAGCGGGCCTGCAAGAAAGAGATGAACTCATAAAAGTGGACGACTTGTCGGTGACGGTGGCTACGTTTGATAAGTTAGTTGCATACATTAACGAGCATCCCAACGCCGAATTATCGATTGTGGTGAGGCGCGGCGATTCTGCGCATGTGCTGACAGTGACTCCGAGAATGTACGGAGAAACAGCGCGCATCGGGGTTCAGTTCAGCGCAGCCCAAAGATACGGCTTTTTCGAATCGTTTTCGGAGAGTATGCGTTACAACGCCAACCTTCTTAAGAGAAATATTGAGGTGTTCGGCAAGATGTTTAAAGGAGAGATGTCGCCTTCAAATACCATTTCGGGACCCATAGGCATTGCATCGATCAGCGGAGAAATGGCTCGGCGAGGGTTCGTAAGTCTTATTTTTCTCACTGCGAACATAAGCATGTTTCTGGCATTTTTTAACCTGCTTCCTATTCCCGGATTGGATGGCGGACATATTTTAATTTTTGCAATTGAAAGTGTAATCCGAAAAGATTTATCCAAGAGGGTTAAAACGCTCTTGATGCAACTAGGTTTTCTGCTCATACTGTTCATTTTCGTTCTTGCGATGCTGGCCGACTTGGCGAAAATTATTTTTTGAAACCGCTGGCTATAAAAATCCCGCCACGTAACGTGACGGTTTTTTATTTCTAGGCATTTAGCGTCCGTCTTTGGAGTTTTGACCTAGAATCGAGGAGCTGCTTGTCAAAATTGAACACACATTAACCATCGGGGCGGGTATCCAATAGGGAGTTTACAACACTACTGCTGTATGTTACCGTTCATACTAGAAGTTTACATCTTCATACGGAGTAACAACGATGCTCTGTTCCAAAGATCAACGGCGGCTTTTTTTGCTGCTGTGCTCGCTCATGATTTATGCCGGAGCTGCACGGGCGCAGGATTTTCAGTCGATGTACCACGAGAGAACCGACTTTGTCGTTCAGTTTGAAGTAAAAAGCGTTATCGACGGCAACATGGTATCGGTTACTGGCGGAGTAGGCTCTATTGTCGACCGAAGCGAAACCCACTATTACATTGTTACCAACAATCATATTGTTGAAGATTTTATCTCGCGGGATACGGTAAAAGGAACTATAACGGTCGATACTGCGCAATATCGGATTTTCGTTTATTTCCGAAATGGCTATCCTCCCGTTTCGGCGCGAGTCCTCGGCAGAACCAAAGATGGCGATCTGGTGCTGCTCGAAGCGCCGGTGCATCCTCTTCTTCCTTCCATTGAACCCGGAAAACTTGTGCGCCAAAAAGATGTTCGCGAAGGAGACCATGTACTTATTATTGGCAACCCGCACGGTATTCCGTACCATTACGACGAGGGCTATGTGGGCAGAGTTGGGATTATCTCTTGGAGGGCTTCCGTGTATTTCTTTTCTATTCGATACCCCGCTGCCCCTGGAGTAAGCGGATCCCCAGTGATTAATAAAAATGGAGAGATTATCGCGATTATGAAGGGGTGGTTTCCTGCTTCTCGTCCACAAGAACCTGTCGTGAATCCCATACCCCTTGCGATACCCGCAGAGTTTGTCATCAGGCTGCTTCCCAGAATGAAAAAAGGGGAGGACATTAGGCACGGCTATCTATCGTTTGCGCTCAAGCCGGTTTCCGATTTGTCTTCCGAAGAACGAAAATTTTATCAGGTCCCCAATAACGTGAAGAAAGGTGTGTATGTTATGGACATATTTGCCGGCGGAGCAGCAGAACGCGCCGGCTTGCGGGAAGGAGATGTCATTACCCGTTTTGACAACAAAGAGCCACAAGACTCCCATGAGGTTCTTGATATTTTATTTTTCGAGCACAGCGAAAGCGATAAGATACCCATCGTTATCTATCGGAAGGGACAAAAACTGACTATTACCGCTATCCTTGGACCCGAGATATAGACCAGGATTCTCAAGTTTGACTCTTTGGTAGCACACCTCCTTGCGCATACAAGGAGGTTTTTTGTTGAGCCCGACGGTTGTGGGAGTACATAGCAAATTATCCCCTTTCAAAAAAAGATTTAGTTGCCTATAATGATTATAATCTCTACGCCTCACATGAAATTCGTTCACCTTCACGTTCATAGTCACTATTCATTACTCGACGGTTTGGCAACCATCGACAACTTAATCGCGCGCGCGAAAAACTTGGGATTCGAAGCGCTTGCCCTAACCGATCACGGCGTCCTCTATGGCGCCGTTGAATTTTATAAAAAGGCGAGGGCTGCCAACATCAAGCCTATCCTGGGAGTCGAGGCATACGTTGCGCCACACGGTTACAAGAACAAACGCTCTGGAATCGACGACAAACGATACCACCTCATACTGCTTGCAAAAAACAACATTGGCTGGCGCAACCTCGTTAAGCTGGTAAACGTTTCGCACCTTGAAGGTTTTTATTACAAGCCGCGCATCGATAAAGAGCTTCTCAAAAAATATTCGGAAGGCCTTATATGTTTGTCGGGGTGTTTTTCCGGAGAAATCAGCCGCCTGATTCGAAACAATAAAGCACAAGAAGCGCGCATCGCGGCCGGAGAGTACCGTTCCATTTTCGGCGACGGCAATTTTTATATTGAAATCCAACCGCACTATAAAAGCGAAGAGGATAAACGCGTGCTCTACGAGCTTGCGGCCATATCGAAAGAATTACATATCCCGTTGATCGCCACCCAAGACTCGCATTACCTCCATCCGGAGGACGCCGAAGCGCACGATGTACTGCTTGCGGTGCAGACCGGCAACAAACTGCATGACGAAGACCGGCTTACGTTAAAAGGCTATGACGTTTCCATGGGTCCCGCGGAAAAAATGATCGAACTGTTCCAAGAGTTTCCGGAAGCAGTTGAAAATACGGTCGTGGTTGCGCGCGCATGTATTTTGGAGCTGGAATTAGGTAAGGTACAGTTGCCAACGTTCGACGTGCCCGACGAAGAAACACCCGATTCGTATTTACGGAAGCTTGCCTTCGACGGCCTCCATAAAAGATATTCCAATGTCTCGAAAGAAATTGCGGACCGCTTTGATTATGAACTCCGCGTCATCGAGAAAACCGGTTTTGCCGATTATTTCTTAATTGTGCAGGATTTCGTGAACTGGGCGAAAGACCATGGTATCGTCGTTGGGCCGGGAAGGGGCTCTGCGGCGGGCAGTATCGTTTCCTACGCCCTTAATATCACCGACATAGATCCGCTTACATACGGCTTGCTATTCGAGAGGTTTCTCAATCCCGACAGAGTGCAGATGCCCGACATCGATATCGACCTTACGGATCTTCGCCGTGACGAGGTACTTGCCTATATTAAGCAGAAATATGGCGAAGATCGCGTGGCGCAAATTATCACGTTTGGGACCATGGCGGCGCGCGCCGCGGTACGAGACGCTGGCCGGGCCCTCGGTTTCCCGTACGGTCTTTGCGATCAGCTTGCCAAACTTATCCCGTTCAACAGCTCATTAGACGAAGCGCTTGCGACGGTTACGGAGCTTTCAGAAATGTATAAAAACAATCCCGACGCCAAGCGAGTTATCGGCGCAGCGAAAAAACTGGAAGGCGTGGCACGGCATGCGTCGGTGCACGCATGCGGTGTCGTAATCTCGAAGGAACCGCTTTCTGATTTCATACCTCTCCAGCGCGCGCCGCAGGACGATACCAACGTCATCACCCAATTTGAAATGCACTCGATCGAGGATCTCGGATTACTGAAGATGGATTTGCTGGGGCTCCGAAACCTTACCATTATCGAAGAGGCGATTCGCGTCATCCGCGAGCACATTGGGCGCGAAATTGACATTAAACACATCCCCCTCGACGACCAAAAAACGTTCGATCTTCTCCGCAATGCCGAAACCATTGGAGTCTTTCAGCTTGAATCAGACGGCATGCGCCGATATATCAAAGAGCTCAAACCCACGGACCTCGAGGATATTATCGCCATGATCTCGGCGTATCGGCCCGGGCCCATGGAGCTTATCCCGCAGTATATACGGCGCAAGCACAAACTCGAACCGATCACCTATCTGCATCCAAAGCTCAAACCCATCTTGGAGAAAACGTACGGAGTGGCGATTTATCAGGAGCAGCTGATGCAGATTGCTCGGGATCTGGCCGGATTTACTTTGGCGGAAGCGGACGTGTTAAGGAAAGCGGTAGGCAAGAAAATAAAGACGCTCCTTGACGAGCAAGCGCAGAAAATGATTTCCGGAATGATCAAAAATGGCATTGACCGGCGTACTGCCGAAAAGATATGGAATTGGTTTGAGCCCTTCGCGCGTTACGGATTTAATAAGTCCCACGGCGCGGCGTATGCCACCATTGCGTATCAGACGGCATACTTGAAAACGAATTACCCGCTTGAATTTATGACGAGCCTTCTTCGCGCAGAAGCGGTTGAAACCGAACGCACCGCTTTTCTTATTGCCGAAGCGCGACGGATGGGCATCGAGATCCTTCCGCCGGATATCAATCAAAGCGCAGAAATGTTTTCCATTGACGAAGGAAGCGGCCGATCGGCAATCCGTTTCGGACTTCTGGCGATTAAAAACGTGGGGGCGAATATCGTTGATGCCGTAATTCAAGAGCGCCGCCGCGAAGGACCCTTTGCTTCGCTTCAAGATTTTCTCAAACGCGTACAGCACAAAGATCTGAACAAAAAATCGCTCGAAAGTCTTATCAAGTGCGGCGCACTGGATTCCCTCGGCGTCGAAAGGAATCAGGCCCTTGAAAATATGGATGGGTTGCTTGTGTTTTCAAGCCAAAACAAGAAATCCTACCGCGGCCCTCAAGCCGGGCTCTTTGAAGATACCGATTACCAACTCTCGGTGCTTGCGCTTAAAGATGCTGCCGCGGCAAGTAATAAAGAAAGGTTGTCGTGGGAAAAGGGACTGCTTGGATTTTATCTCAGCGAGCACCCGCTGAACCAGTTTCAAGCAAAACTAACCGATCTGCGCGTGATGCCGATTCGTGAAGCCGTTTCAAAACAGGCGTCTTTTATCCGCGTGGCAGGGGTCATCTCCAGCCTTAAAAAGGTGTTGACCAAGGTCGGTAAACCAATGCTATTCGCGCGACTTGAGGATCTTTCTTCCGCGGCAGAAGTAATCGTATTTCACGACGTCCTCGAAAAAGATCCGACGGTGTGGCAAGAGGAAAATGTGGTGCTCGTCAGCGCGCGGCCGTCCATGCGCAACGGCGAGTTCAAGCTGATCTGCCAGTCGGCGATGCTGTTGTAGTTACGTTCCTCGCGCACTGCTTGACTTTTTTAAACGCCACTGTAAAATAACTTTCATGTTAGCTATAAAACTACGGCGAATCGGAAAAAAGAAACAGGCGGCATACCGAGTTGTGGTTGCGGAAAAACGCTCAAAGCTTCGCGGCCGTTTTGTGGAAGACCTCGGATCTTTCAATCCGCATACGCAAGCGTTTTCTCTAAACCGCGAACGCGCCGAACACTGGATATCTCAAGGCGCCCGGCCCACCGATACGGTTCATAATCTTTTTGTATCGTTCGGATTTGTGAAAGGACCGAAGCGCTCTATGCACACGAAGAGGAAACAAAACAGCGCCTCCGACGAAACAATAAAGGCGGCGCCCGTAGCTACAGAGGTAACGTCCTCGGTTGAAACCGCGCTAGTCGAAGAAACGAGAACAGATACATCGCTTTAGGCTAAGGGTATATGGCGCCGCGGAAGGACCCGGGCTGTTTTCATAATTTTGGTGACTTTGCTATGACCATTCCTCTTCCTATTGACATTTTAGACGAGATGAATTATAATGGTATGTATAAAAGCTTAAGGCAGAGATTCCAGCTATCGGCGCAAGCCGACGGCGAAATACGTATCGAAGCCGTCAGAATAGCAGGGACGAAGCCGGCTCAAAGGTCGAATGAATTCGGTATATCAGGATTTAGCGTTTCAGCTTTCAGCCGATACAGCAGATGTTGCAGTGGCAAGAGCTGATCATAGACAATCGTATGGCGAAACCAGTTGATCAGGAGTTTTTGGAGTATCTGATAAAATCAATCGTCGATTATCCGGACGACGTGAAAGTAGTACGAAAGATCGATGAAATGGGAGTACTGCTTACTCTTTCCGTCAATGCTCAAGATATGAGCAAGGTGATCGGAAGGGGGGGTGCGACCGCGAAATCAGTTCGCTCGCTCCTTCGGATCGTCGGAATCAAGCACAACGCCCGCGTGAATCTTAAGATTGAAGAGCCAGAGGGCGCTGCCCCTCGGCCGCGCCGGGTAAGTTCAGTCGACGAAGTAGTGGAAGACCTTAAGCTCTAGGGAACTTCCTTAAAAGACATAACGATTGACCGGCGAAGGTAAATTGAGCTCAATTTACCGGGGTCGCATTGACCTAACCGATCGTCGGAACACAAAATGCCGCTTCAGACGCGGCTTTTGTGTTATGATGAAAACGTATAAAATCTAAATTCCAAATTCTAGGTTCTTCGTTTATGCGTTTCGACATCGTTAGCATATTTCCTCGTATATTTGATTCATATTTCAATGAATCGATTTTGAAGCGCGCTCAAAAGAAGGGCTTGATTAAAATTTACATCCATAATCTTAGAGATTATTCGAGCGACAAAAAACACCGGAAGGTTGATGATCGGCCGTACGGAGGAGGACCGGGGATGGTATTAAAGATTGAGCCGATTTATAGAGCAGTTCAATCCGCAAGGACCAAAAACAAAAAATCAACCTTCGTCCCGAGCCCTCTTCGAGTCCGAGCCTCAGAGTCGAGGACAGGTCGAGGGAAAACAAAAAATAAACCCCCTCGAACACGGGTAATTCTATTGAGCGCGAAAGGAAGACAATTCGATGAAAGGATGGCAGAGCAGCTCGCAAGACTGGATCAGTTGATTCTGATCTGTGGCCATTACGAGGGGGTGGATGAACGCGTGGCGAAATATGTCGCCGACGAAGAAGTTTCAGTCGGCCCGTACATTATAACCGGCGGCGAGATTCCGGCAATGCTTGTGGTAGACGCCGTAACACGCCTTCTTCCCGGGGTACTCGGTAAGGCCGAATCCCTTGAACACCGTAGGAGCCAGAAGTTGCCAAATTATAAATTCTCCCTCGACCCCGAGTTTAGAACCAAGGGGCAAATTCCAAATTCAAGGCCCCATGGTTATTCCGTTTATACCCGCCCCGGGGTTTTCTCTCCCCGCCGGTTGGCGGATAGCCGACAGAAAGTCGTACAATGGAGGGTCCCGAAAATGCTTCTTTCCGGCAATCATAAAAAGATCGAGGAATGGAGGAAAATAACCGCTCACCTATCTTAATTTGTACTATCATTTGATGCCTGCCGGCAGGCAGGTCGCGCGTCTTGGATACTCGGATGAGCGCTTCGGGCCGATCTTAATGGAAGCCCTTAGTTGAAGCTCCGCGCGGAGCTTCATTACGGATTTGGTGTGCCCTTAAAGGGACTGGATTGGAACCGCATTCTGCAAGAATTAAGAATTTGGCAAGGAATTCTCCAACCAGTCGTTAATCCACTTTAATCTCACTTCTTGCCAAGTATCATTATATACTGCCCATCCTTTGCATCTATGAAATGACGTGTTTCCCAACCCGTATTCTCCAAAATCTTTTTCAATTCCTGCTTTGAAATGATGAGATAATCAAACCAATTACCCACGAAATTTTTGTATCTTACTCGTAGACGTAATTGCCCCTTCATTCTTCCTCGTTTCTGATTCAACTTGTGATACGAAAGATGTATAGGGTCTTTTGTGGTATATGGGTCTCTTGAGGCCGCAATAATAAGGGCTTCAGGAGATGTGATTCTATAAAGTTTTCGTAAAAGGTTTTTGGCTTTACGGAACGAGCCAAAAAGACCGAAGTTGTTGCCCATCATAATCACCGTATCAAAAGTGTCTTTCTTAAACTTGCCGATATTTTCAATCGGCATAGCCTTTGCTTTTCTCAAACCTCGCAATCGCGATACTTTTATCGCCAATGGTGAATTATCTATGCCAGTTACATCAAGCCCACGCTTTTGAAGATATAAGGAATGCCGTCCGCCACCACACCCGATGTCTAATATTTTGCCCTTAACAAATTTCATTGCATCTTTTTCAATTTTATCCCAGTGCTCATATTCAGACAGATAGACTTCGCCACCATATCTGCCAACTGCAATAAAGCCATCGTCTCTTTCAACGACTTCATTTTTAGGCTCACCAGTTTTGAAGTAGCTCCAAAGCTGTTCGCCGTAAGCATCTACAAATCTTTTGTTACTTTTCTTCATAGATATACGTGGATACACATAGTTTATTATGGATTGGTGTGGAATTATACAACTCTGCTCGAACCTATTTTAGCAAAAATCTCTGAAAAACGGAAGATTGCCGCTCGCTTCGTTCGCGGTATCCCCACCCCAGCGGCTCGCCGCCTGACGGCGGCCAAAGCCCGCAAAATTTCTTTTCATTTTTTAGAGGGCGCGCGCAAAAATCTTTTTCAAATAAAGTAAGGAATGAAATTTTGCGGGCTTTGCTTCCTTGCTGACGCAAGGACGAGCCACTTCCCACCCCAACGCTCGGGCGGGGGCGAGTTATATATTGTTTCAAATAAGATCAATTATATTATTCTTTTTGTGCGATAAGTTCTTTTACATCTTTATACGCCAAACTCTTAGGCCACAACAGATTACCTTTAGAGTCATATATGGGTACCAGTGGGGCTTTTTTATCCCGGTATGCCTCGAGCATCAAAGAGGCGATTTCGTGAACTCGCTTTACTACAACTTCTGGGTCTTCCGATGAAGGTCTTACAACAATTCCCCCGAAAAGCCGCGGGGCAACACGATACGAAAGCACAAATCCATACTCGGTATCTGCAAGTAGCTCACTTTTTTCGTTCATTAGTCCTATTTCTTTTAATTCTTCGGTGGTCTCTCGTCCCTTTTGAAGCCCCTGCCAAGCAGCCGCCGCTTGCGGATCGTCTATTCTGTACTCCTTTGATCTTTCACTCACTTCAGCATATGCACGTCTCGGTTCTTTCTCTTTAAAGGGCGAGAGATCAAATATCAAAGTTATTGTTTCGACTCTTTTCCCGCTTGTGTCATGTCCACCCGAATAACCCGACCAATCAATTTGCGTAGTGCCTTCTTCAAATCTCCAATCATTACTACTTGCCCTTCCGACAATATTAAAATACACAGCGCCTCTCTTGTGTTTTCTCACGCTTTCAGCCCATCTTTTCTTGCTAATTTCTCTACTCTTGCATGATAATCCGGCGAAGTTGATGTTCCCAAAACACCGTCTTTAAGAATGCTTGTTAGCGCATCGCGGTCTAATTCTGCTGAAGATTCTGATTCTGAACGCCTTAATATTTTATCAAGGGCTGTGTATGCTGTTCCTCTTTCGTCTATATCTTTAACTTTCTGCATCACTTTATCTAAATCTTCCGAGGTTAACTCTTTTTCAATTTCTTCTATTGGCTCAATTTGTTCGCCGACACCAATATTTTTTGGCAACTCCTCAAAAGTACTCATGTTTACATTATAAGATTAATGAGATCCCCGAACCACCTGGGTTCGGGGATCTTCGGCCCCGCGATTACCCAATCACCTAGGTTTGGGGGCTGGTGGCGAAGTTTGCCACCAAGAAGGGCAGTGCCCAAGGAATATCCACATCGCAACCGGATAACCTTGTGGCATAAACCTTCATCACCTCTTTCTCTCGGCCGTTGTTAAGCTTCGAGACAAGAAATGATAGAGATATACCCTCCTTTTCGATCAACTCCAGCACTTCTTGCCGGAACTGTTCGGTAGTAGCCGCCAGTTGCTGCAAATCCGTCCCACTAAGACAGATCGTCAGTAGCTCCTGGCTGGAGCCAATCTGTGCGATACCACCCACAGAATCATTCATTCTGTGAATGGCTCGCCAGATCTCCAGAGTGACTCGCTCAAGTCGCTCCAGATAACTAGCCCCCGAGAATGGCTTTATCATTGTTTCCTCCCGCGCCTTCGCGCTTTTGTTGGATGATGGATTTTCAGTGTTCTGCCCACATTATACTCTAATATCTATAGAACATCAAGTATGACTATGTTGAAAAATATCCTGTTGTATTGACATTAAGTAGTTTACTTGCTAAAATGATATAATAAACATTGACATTGTATCTATGAAACTTGATGAGGGATTAAAAAATATAGGTCTCAAGGGCTCCGAGATTAAGGTTTACCTTTACCTTTTAGAAAACGGCGTTTCAACGCCGCCGCAGATAGCCAAAAGCACTAAAATCGCCCGCACAAATACCTACCACATTGTGAGGGCACTTGAGGAAAAAGGACTTATTGAGCAGCATAAGAAACGAAAGCGTTTCGTGTACTTACCCACCGATCCGGCTGCGCTTTTACGCACGCTTGAACGCCGCAGGGAAATTGTGGAACAGCTCCTTCCCGACCTTCGGGCACTCCATAAAATTCAGAAAAACAAACCGAGTATACGGTTTTTTGAAGGCACAGAACAGATCAAAGAGATTTTTATGCAAATGCTCGAGGCAGAAGAAATTTTGGGCATTGCTTCAACAAAAAAACTTTTTGAGCTTGATCCGAAATTTTTTACCTCTTATACAAAACTCATGAAACACCGCAATATTATGTTCCAAGATATCTTATCTCACCCTTCGGGCGAAAAGACGGCTAAAGATACAAGAGCTATAATGGGTTCTTTGTATAACTATAAACTTTTACCATCACAATATGAAGAATTAGCTACCAATTTCCTTATTTGGAATGATAATGTGGTGCTCATGACCCTTGAAGAACCCGTTTTTGGCACTCTTATTACAAACAAAAATTTGGTGGCGACATTCAGAGTGATTTTTGAAATTATTTGGGGCGTAATCCCTTCTTAGAAAGCCTGATATGTTTTTCAAAAACTCGCCCCCGCCCGAGCGTTGGGGTGGGAAGTGGCTCGTCCTTGCGTCAGCAAGGAAGCAAAGCCCGCAAAATTTCATTCCTTACTTTATTTGAAAAAGATTTTTGCGCGCGCCCTCTAAAAAATGAAAAGAAATTTTGCGGGCTTTGGCCGCCGTCAGGCGGCGAGCCGCTGGGGTGGGGATACCGCGAACGAAGCGAGCGGCAATCTTCCGTTTTTCAGAGATTTTTGCTAAAATAGGTTCGAGCAGAGTTGTATAATTCCACCACTTTGAAAATTGCAAGTTTTTAGACACAGGGCCGCCGCAGGCGGCCACCAAATCGTAAGGAATTTTGGGCTCCAAAACCCATTGGCGATTGCGTAAAATGTGGTTCGAGCCAATGTTTTTCAGAAATGTTGTCATTTCCTCTTTCTTTTGAGCCTCAAGCAATTTAGCGGCTTGGTTTAAAGACAAAACAAACTCACGAGCCGGTTCGAGCCAAGACAATCCTTTCTGTTCAAAATCTGTAATTTTCTCCGAAAGTTCTAACTTGGCTGTTAGGATTTTTTGTTTCTTGAGAGCATACTCGTCGCTGGAAAGTTTATCGTTCAGATGTAAATCCAAAAGTTTATCCAATTTTTGTTCCAGTTGGTTCACTTGCTCTTTGAGATTTTGAACAGTAGTTTTAGCTGCTTCTTTAGCTTGTGTTTCTTCTTTATCCAGTTCGGCTAAAACTTTTTCCGTTGCTTGGCTCGACAAAGAAACTTTTTGTAGAAAGTTATTGATCTGTTCTAACAAACTTTCTTCCCGTAGATACCGCTTTTCTTGGCATAAACCTTTTTTCTTGGTGCAACGATAATAGTTATGCCCCTTTTGCCGCTCTCCGGTAATTGAACAACTACAAGAGGCACATTTCATTAGACCAAGAAAAGCAAAGTGATGTTTTCTCACTTCCTGGACTTTGCCACGCTTCGCCATAACCTCTTGGCATTTATCAAAAAGTTTCTTTGAAATTAACGGCTCGTGAGTTCCCTCAAATACTTCGCCTTTGTATTTCATGAGGCCAATGTAGAAAATATTTTGTAGATTTTTATGGATATTGGCGATAACAAGTTTTTTACCGAGATTGCCACGCAAGTTATTTTTATCAGACCATTTTGCGAGGGAATGAAGTGGATATTTTCCGGTGGCATAAAGTGTGAAAAGCTTTTTCACTTTTAGTGCTTTCACTGTGTCAATATCTATCATTCTAGTTTTTGAATTATTAAGATAACCCACCGGAGCCCAGCCGGGCCATACGCCATTTCGTATTTTCTGGCGTAGCCCGCGCTTCACATTCTCTCGCAAATTATCTACAAAATATTTTGATTGTCCGAAAGCTATGTTGAGCATAAATAACCCTTGTGGTGTTGGTTCAAACCAGAATGTTGGAAATTTGAGGGAACGAATCAAGCCGCGATCTACAAAATGGATAATCTTTCCACCATCTACAGAATTGCGTGCCAATCTGTCCGGGTGCCACGAAATAATCCCTTCTGCTTTTCCTTTTTCGAGTAATGCCAACATTTCTGCGAATTTAATTCGCCCAGGTTCTTTGGCAGTTTTTGCCTCGCACAGCGAGGCGACAATTTCAAGTTTTTCTTTGGCGGCAAATTCTTTTAGCTCATGCAGTTGAGCTTCAATGCTTAAGACTTGCCTGTCATCTTCTTCCGTGCTCTTGCGAGCGTATATTATGTATTTCATATGGTTTTTGATGAAAAATTTTCTTTTACCCTTAAATTTTAAGACGCAATCGCCAATGGGTTTTGGAGCCCAAAATTCCTTACGATTTGGTGGCCGCCTGCGGCGGCCCTGTGTCTAAAAACTTGCAATTTTCAAAGTGGTGCTGTATTCTGAAATTAGTCCGAACCCATTTTGGCGGGCGGGCGAGCTCTGAAAAAAATCCGAAGCCGTTGGGATAAAAACTGCCAAAGAACCTGTAAAAATATCGGCTCGAACCACATTTTGGTAAAAGAAAATTTTTCATCTTGGTTTTAAGACAGCGTTAGGCTGTTTTTTGTTTGGCATTGACGGACCATGAATTTAGAAGTATATTAGTATATCCAGCATAGTGCTGGAACTTCCATCCTGATATCCTCCCGATGTGGATGGAAGACAACCCTGACAAGGAGGAGTGTCATGAGTGCTAATCTCGAGGTTCGTTTCGAATGGGAACACAGTGGATTGATGGTGTTCACCCAAAGGGTCACAAAAGAAAACGCCGCCGACCAAGGGAATGAAAAGTATCCTTCCTGGCCTTGGGCAGACATAGTTCAATCGTTCGGCTTCTTTCAGGACGTGATAACGCTTGTCCTGAATGAGGTTGAGGAACTCGTCCGTGTCCACCCGGCTCAACGAACCATCACGCTGAAATGGGGAAGAGGCGAAAAGCTTCCGCCGACCGAACAGCATGAACGATGCGCCAACGCCTGGGTCAAACTCGAGAAGGATCTCGAAGCCGGGACGTTGACAATCGAGTTGCATCGTCGCGAAGGAACCTACAAAGACTTCGTGCTTCTCGATGTACTTGATCATTTGGAAGGTAGAGCTGGTCGAGGCAAGAATCGGCACGTCGACGGCCGACCAGGGGTGTTGCGCCAGAAACTGGAGCGTGCACTGAGCAAGGGTCCGGTATATCTGCACGATTCTGCCGTCCCGCGGATGCCCATTCCCGACAATGAGCGTGTTCGGACCTAATAGGGTCATCGCAGTTGGGTGGAGTTCGAAAGAGCTCCACCCTTTTTCTTTATTAATTCAAAGAGCTAAAAGAATTTGCCGCCAATCAAAGCATTTTTCAATCAATTTCAAATTGAAAAATGCTTTGAAATGAGTTATTATTAACTCATTAGAAAAACTTGAAATTGTCATCCCAACGGCTTCGGATTTTTTTCAGAGCTCGCCCGCCCGCCAAAATGGGTTCGGACTAATTTCAGAATACAGCACCAAAAACATGTTAGAGAAAATGAAAAAGTTCTTTATCCCGGAAGAACCTCATGACGTAAAGGAGGATCGTACATTTTTGGAAAGAGAGGTTCTAAGGTTGATCGAGAAAAGAGCCAGATTAATCAATCGAGATGATGATTCTTTGGACCAGGGGGCAAGATACGACGCAATCACTGACTTAAATCGCCGTATTGAAGCATTAAACGACAAGATAAAAAGATTTTAAAAATAAAAAGAATCAACCCTCCTTTAATTTAATTACTCTGCTTCTGCATTTCAAAAAGGCGCTGTTTTTTTGGAGATATCTCTGTAGCGGGGCAGGCACAGAATTAAATTAATGAGGAATTAGCTCTTCATGAACATGGACGAAAAACCCCCTGGACCAGAAGAAATCCAAGAAAGAAATTGGGACGAAGAGGGAAAAAAAGCTCGTATAGAATGGCACAAAAAAATGCTTAACAATTGGCCCGGAGCCCATCCGCGAGTCAGAAAAATTTGGGAAGACGAAATTGCGAAACTTGAAGGTGAAGAAAAAGAAAAAAATGAGAGAAAAGATTTTCCGCCCGAGACGGACCTACCTCAGATATGACGCTACGAAAAAGGATTTTCAAACATGCTCCAGGCACATTGAGGAAACCCAAGGCTTTGTTTTCTAAACGAAAACCCCCGTTGATATGCGGGGATTGTTTTTTAATACAAGTTCTTAAAGCTTCACGGCTGGGTTGCGGGTAAGACCGGAGGCGCCATTAACTTGAATGCCTCCACCAGGCCGGCATACGATGCGGAGAATAACACCAGCCCCTGATCAGAAACTCCGTAATTGAGCGCTGTGCCGGATTGTTCAAACGTAAGGTAACGGCTTTTTACTCCGCTGATCTGACCATCTTTAAATCCGGTTACAGCTGGATTGCCCGGGTCGCTTGGGAAAAGACTTTTTGCATAGGAGGGTTCGTCTGTTTCAAACCGATTCAATAGCGCGCGAGCCGCCTCTACGCTTGCAAGCGGATCTTTCAATTGGGCAAGAAATCCCGGCAGCACAACCCCGCCCCTTACAAAAACAAACGCGGTGAAATCTTTATCAAAGATATCCAGCTCCGCAAGCGTAAAGTTTGAATACAATGTCGTAAAGAATGCGTCAAAATCAGCCGGCCGGCTCTCTAAATCTAGCAGCACCACTTCTGCCAGCGCATTTTCTCCAAGTCCTATGCTCGCGCCTGAAAAAGCAGCGGTGATTGTATCCCGACTCAATGATTCAAGCTGCCGCTCGATCGGAGCCGCGGTTAATCCTTTCAGCGCAGATTGATGGATACGCAGTGGAAGGAGTGGGGGTAACTCCGGAGGCGGAGGAGGTAGAGGTTCTGGCGGAAGAGGTGGCGGTTCCGGAAGCGGAGGAGGCGGCGGTTCCGGAGGCGGAGGTGTTACTGCCACCTCTTTCTCTCCGAAGAACGCCGGATACACAATGAAATAACCCACAACGCCGAGCCCCACTACAAATACCGCAGCAAGCACAATAAGCACTGTTTTCATGGGCAAGTGTTTTTTCTTTGTTGTTGAGCCGGCAGCTGTCGGAACAGCTTCAGCAGATTGGGGTGCAAACACAGACTCTTCGGGCCCGGCGTAACCGGGAATATTCAATTCTTCTTCTGTTGGCGCGGAAGGGGACGGCGGCAGAGAAGGAACGGGAGGCGCTTCGGGTAAAACCGGCTCGCCCGTTGGAGAAAGGTTAATCACCTCCGGCTTTATCATCTCTCCTCCGGTTTCTCGGAGCGACTTAATGTCGGCCGCCATGGTTCTGATGTTCACTTCCGGCGGCGGGGGAGGCGGAACTTTTTTCTCTTGAGGAGATGGCGGAGGTACCGGCGGAGGAGCCGGAGCCTGCGGCTCCGGATTCGATCCTAATGGATTCCACGGAGTTTGTTGTTGATCGCCGTTCATTGAGAATAATCGAATAGCGAATAAATTGCGGATTTGCGAATAAACAAATTCGTTTATTCGATCATTCGTATCGGATTCGTTATTCGTTGGTCGAGATATTTTGGGGCGGTTTTCTTTTTATTATACCATACGCTTGTGGAAGTTAGTGAAACTGCTTTGTGGATAAACTGATGCGGTTGGTTTCCGGATCAATCTTGACAATTTTCGCCTTGGCCGTATCGCCTACGCGGAGAAATTCTTCAACCCTGCTTACGTGGCGCGGCGCAATTTCAGAAACGTGGATCATGCCGTCGTGGCGCGGCGAAATTTGTAAAATAGCCCCGAAGTCCATGACCCTTACTATTGTTCCTTCCACGACCTCGCCTACCTGAAACTCCCGCGCAATATCTTTAATCCAATTGATTGCCTGCCCCACCATCTTTTCATCGGTGCCGGTCACGTATACTTGGCCGTCTTGTTCGATGTCTATGGTAGTTTGCGTTTTGGCGATGATCTCGTTTATCACTTTACCTCCGGGGCCAATGACCTCGCGGATTTTATCCGGATTAATGAAGAGCACGATGACGCGCGGCGCGTAGGGAGAAAGTTCCGGCCGCGGCGCCGGAAGTACGGCGGTTATCTTTTCAAGGATTTCCAGTCGCGCTTTCTTCGCCTGCACGAGTGCCTCTTCCAGCATTTCAGGCGTAAGTCCTTCGATCTTGACATCCATTTGCGCTGCGGTGATGCCGTCTCGCGTCCCGGCCACCTTCAGATCCATGTCTCCGTAATGGTCTTCTGGTCCTTGAATGTCAGTAAGAATTTTGTATTGTCCGGTTTCGCTCATAAGCCCCATAGCAATGCCGGCTACCGGCTTTTTAATTGGAACGCCGGCATCCATCAGCGAAAGCGAACCTGCACACACCGATGCCATGGATGAGGAGCCGTTTGAGGAAAGCGTTTCGGACACTACGCGTATGGTATAGGGAAAATCTTTTGTGTCCGGTATGAGCGGCTGGAGCGCGCGGCCGGCTAGCGCGCCGTGGCCGATCTCGCGCCTGCCGGGGCCGCGGAAGAAACCTGTCTCCCCGACCGAATATGGCGGGAAATTATAATGGTGGAGAAACCTTTTTTTGGTCGTAATCTCCATGGTTTCCACCATCTGTTCCTGGCCGGGCGCAGCCAGCGTGGTGATCGAGAGCGCTTGCGTATTGCCGCGGATAAACAATCCTGATCCGTGGGTGCGTTTCAAAAGACCCGCAGCTGCATGGATCGGCCGGACCTCATCAAGTTTTCTTCCGTCGGGTCGGCGCTCGTGTTCTATGATATTGCGGTGCACCAATTGACTAATTTCTTCATCAAGGATGCGAAACGATTCTTTTTTATCCTCTTCGTTAAATTCTTTCTCGGCTAGATGATGCGCGAGTCCTTCTTTGAGTGCGTCGAGTTTATCGGTGCGGCTCTTTTTGTCGGCATACACCGCTTCTTCGAGTTTGGTCTTCGCAAAATCGCGAACTGCCGAGACGAGCCCCGGTTTAATTTCTTTCAGCCCCACCGTTGTTTTTTTCGATCCGATTTCTTTCGCCATTCTTTCCTGGAATTCAACAAGTTTTTTTATCTCTTCGTGGGCCGCTTTGACCACCGAAACAAAGCCGTCTTCGCCTATTTCTTTCGCGCCGGCCTCAATCATGTTGATTCGATCTTTGGTGCCCGAAACAAACACGTCAAGTATTGAAACGTCACGCTGCTTGTGGGTAGGGTTAATAATCGTTTCGCCGTTCATTTTTGACATTCTTGCTCCGGCGATCGGGCCATTCCACGGAATATCAGAAATCGCCAGCGCGGCAGAGGCACAGATGAGCCCGACAAAGTCAGGGTCGTTTTCTTCGTCAATCGCCAGAACCGTTACCACCACCTGCACGTCGCGCCTGATTCTGTGGTCAAACAAAGGCCGAATCGATCGGTCCACCAGCCTGCCGTTCAAAATCGCTTCTTCCGAGGGCCTGCCCTCTCGGCGGATGAAGCGACTGCCGATAATTTTCCCCGCGGCGTAAAACTTTTCTTCATAATCTACGGTGAGCGGAAAGTAATCGATGCCCGTTCTATCCTTCTTTCCCATGACGGCGGTTACGAGCACTGCGGTGTCGCCGTAGGTGCCGAGCACTGCTCCGTTTGCCTGCTCGGCCAAAATTGACGTCTCAAGCTTGAGCGTTTTGCCGCCGATTTCAATGGTGAATTCTTTACGCTGTAAATCCATGATGCAATAGCATTAATGTCTATGCGATATTCTCCGTAGGGCAATTTTAATGAGAAACCTTGATCCTTCTCCTAAATCAGTAAATAGGTCGACGACCTCCTTGAGCTTCGACGACGCGCTTCTGCCGAACGCCATAACTTCTACCTGTCTCCCGTGGCTTCGAAGATATTCCACGAGCGGCACGAAGTCACCGTCTCCGGTAACGAGCACAATGGCGTCGAGAAACTCTGACATCCGTATCGCGTCCACGCACAGTCCGACGTCCCAATCGGCTTTTTTAAATCCTCCGGAATACACTTGCAGGTCCTTCATTCTCAACTCAATGCCGGCGCGCTCGAGCGCCTCAAAAAAAGAAGCTTCCCCCTGAGAAGATTCTGCAACCACGCCCTCGCTTTTCACCACGTACGCGATGGCGCGGATCAGCTGGCGCGAGCCGACCGCTTCTTTCAAAAGTTCTTTGAAATTGACGCGCGACTGATAGAGATTTTTCGCCGAGTGGTATAGATTTTGGATGTCGATAAAGACACCGACTCGCTGATCTTTGTGTTTGATAACAGACATTAACTAAAATCCCAATACCCAATATCCAATTCCCAATTAAATCCCAAATCCCAATAAACCGATTTTATTATTGAGATTTTGAACTTGTTTGGAAATTGGAAATTAGAATTAGAAATAGGAAATCTTATAATCTCGAGGTTTTTTTACTTCCTCAACGCCAATCCCTTGACTATTTTATTATATCTCCTGACGCTTTCCTTTTCAAGATACGTAAGGAGCCGCCTCCGCTTTGACACCATCTTCAACAAGCCGCGGCGGGAATGGTGATCCTTCGGATGATCTTTCAGATGCCCGGTAAGCTCTTCAATCTGCCTCGTCAAAAGCGCAATCTGAACCTCGGCAGAACCGGTGTCTTCCGGCCCAAGCTGAAAATTCTTGATGACATTCGATTTTTGCCTGGTGGTTAACATTGTTGTTAGTATAGCACATCTTGTCACGCAATCCAACCTTCCGTTTTGCGACAGATGCGATACAATGAAATCATGAATCCCGGTAGAGAAAACAATATGAACAATAAAGCGCTCCTTAACGACTACCTTAACCACCTCGAGGTCGAAAAAAACCGCAGCCGAGGCACGCGGGAGAATTATGGCCGGTACCTTGAAGCATTTATTTATTTTGCGAAGATTAAAAAACCGGAGGACATCACGCTTGATGCAGTACGCGAGTTTCGCATCTATCTCAACCGGCTTAAGAATAGCCGCGGAGAAACGCTTCAAAAATCCACGCAGTCGTATTACATTATCGCGCTGCGCAATTTCCTTAAATATCTCGCCAAGCGGGATATTAAAACGCTTTCTGCGGACAAAGTTGAACTTCCCAACGTGCCCCAACGAGAACTCGCAATAATCAGTTATGACGACCTCGAACGATTGCTGACAGCTCCGGCAGGCAATTCATTGCGGGCGCTGCGCGACCGCGCAATTTTGGAAACGCTTTTTTCAACCGGCTTACGCGTATCAGAACTCTGCAAGCTCGACCGTTTCATCGATGTCGGCCGCGGAGAAATTACCGTGCGGGGCAAAGGGGGGAAGCTTCGCATCGTATTTCTTTCGGCACGGACAAAACAGGCGCTCAAGGAATATCTTTCTAAACGGCAGGACGGAGAACCGGCGCTATTCGTAAGCCTTACCAAATCAAAACAGCCGGCGGTCATCGGCCGGATTATTTCCCGTGCCGTCCAGCGGCTGATCTCGTACTACGGGCGAAAGACGGGAATAGCCGATCGCGTCAGTCCGCATATGCTGCGGCACCAATTTGCCACCGACCTTTTGCTCAACGGCGCCGACCTCCGGTCAGTACAATCGCTCCTTGGGCACGCCAGCATTACCACCACGCAGATATACACCCATATTACCAACAAAGAGCTCAAAGAAATCCATTCTGCCTTTCACGGCCGCCGCCGGAATATATCATAGCGACAAACACATAAAGCTTGGCAAAGGTTGCTCTATGGTTTATGCTATTTTGAGCATCGAGCATTTTGGGGGAAAGAATCAAAAAGGCGGACGTGCGGTCCGCTTTTAAATAAAATACCGCTCCGACAATTGTCGAGAGCGGCCACGCGTCTGGATGTTATGCTTTATTTCCCGAGCATGAATCGTATCAGCGCTTCTCCTTGCAAAGGATTCAGATTGAATTTCATGCTTGCTTCATCCACAAGCTTTAACTTGTTGGCCGAAGGATTACGCTTGAGTTCCTGGCTTACCCATTCAATTGCGTTTTCTACGGGCGTTCTCAGTATTACATCCTCCTTTCTTTTTAGATACAAAAGCAAGTATAGCATGGACACCGGTATTATGCAAGGATTCTAGTATCTCGTTTGTCGGGTCAGAATTATGCTTTATTTATTAGATGATTTTACTGGCGGGACATGTGGGTTAAGTGCCCCGTGGGTGCAAGCAGTATAAGCGTTTCTGGATACCCTTGTTAGTTGGCGCTTTGGGGCACGTGGGTCAGAGTTATTACTTACTACTTAACACCTCATTAAAGAATTCGTACTTTCGGCGCATATACTCACTTTGACATAAAGGAAAGCCATTTGCTGTGTTTGAAGCGATCATCTTTCTCAACATAGCTATTGTTATAAATCCAGTGCTGGCTTCCGGTGTTATACGGCGGGTCAATGAAAATCACATCTACTTTCTTTTTGTGGGTGTAATTCAAAACAGATAAAGCGTGGTAGTTGTCGCCCTGAATGAAGACATGATCTATGTCCGCTTTGTTTGATGAAATTACCTTTTTCTTTTCTTCTTTCAAAACTGGCAAATGCGTTTTGCATTGCTCCGCGACTTCTTCGGTTTTGTCTTCCCAAACAATCCCAAATTTTTTGCGCTTCGAAAGCTCCTTGTACTCATGAAGCAATTTTTCTCTTGACCAGTTTTGAAAATCTTTTTTTCGCATAAGATATTACGCTGTATTTACAATTGTCTCAAGAAAAGTCCAAAGTTTATCTTGTTCTGTTATTTTTTAAATTGATTATCGATGCACTCGGGTCGCAACTCACTCGCGACCAATCGGGTCGCGCCGATAAAAAATTGTCAATGCGGAGGCGAGAGGATTCGAACCTCTGTGGGATTTTTTAGATCCCAGCGGTTTAGCAAACCGCCGCTTTAAGCCGCTCAGCCACGCCTCCCTACGCATTACAATAGTGGAAAAAAATCTGATTGACAACCGCTGTTGAGGTTTTTACAATAGAGGCAGTGTTCGTCGACAACGTCACAACGAATACGATTCTTTGAAGGAGGTGAACGCGCATGGACGGCGGCGAATTGGTTGCAAAAACGCTTACGGAATTAGGCGTAAAACAGATTGGAGTGGTGTGCGGCGGTCATATTACTCCTATTCTTATCCATGCGAATGGACTGGGAATTCGGACGGTCGATTTCCGGCATGAATGCGATGCGGCATTTTTTGCGATGGGAACTTCGATTGTAACTGACATTCCCGGCGTTGCGGTCGTAACTGCGGGTCCGGGCAATTCGAATGTCTTTACTGCGATAAAGACCGCGAGCCGCGCCCAAGTGCCGATGGTGGTGATTGGCGGAGCAGCCGCGACGTTTTTACGCGGCCGGGGCTCGCTACAAGACACCGAACAGCTTGCATACATGGTTGATGGCGATCCGATGCGCGTTGAAGTCCCGTTATGGAAAAGGCCATTTCAGTACCCTGTTGCCGTATTCTGTAGACTGTTTTTCGGTCCGAGCAGCGCGGCAAAATGGGCCGTAAGCATCAAACGCCAACGCGACATCCCTCGACTGCTCAAGAAAGCATTTTTGATTGCGCAATCCGGGGTTCCGGGGCCGGTGTTTATGGAAATTCCTGTTGACGTGCTTTATGACCCCGACATTGATCTGGTAAAAAACGAATATATTGATCCGATCCTTAGAGGATGCGGCGAAGGGCTTTTGGGCAGTATCAAGCGGGCGTATGTGCGTTACCGTTTCCGTCAGCTATGGTCTGTTGAAAAAGACATTGAATACCCATCGCTTTGCGCGCCGCAAAGGCCGATTATCAACAAGAAGAAATTTTTTCACGTACGCGATCTTCTGTTATCCGCAGAGCGGCCGGTTATTGTGGGCGGCAACCAACTCATCTGGCTTCAAGGGAAAAACGATCTTTGTGGCGCCTTGAAAAAACTCGGCATCCCTACCTACCTGACGGGTTTGAGCAGGGGCCTTTTGGAGCGCCTATATCCGTTCGATCGTTCCCGCAAAGAGGCGCTGGCACAAGCAGACCTCGTTATTCTTGCGGGCATGGCTCCGGACTTTCGCCTGAAGTATGGCCAGGACATAAACCGGAATGCGCAAGTTGTGCGAATTGATCTTGGCCCCGATTTTTTAAAAAAGAATCTACCGCGAGCCATGCGCTTGAGAGCAGACCCCGGAAAGGTTTTTTATCAACTTGCGCAAGATAAGGAGCTTGGTTCTCGCGCGGATGAACTCGCTGCAAGACGGACGTCATGGATCGAATTGCTGCGGCGCATAGAAGACGAGAAGAAAACGGCGGATAAGGAAGAAATTGAAAAAAGCAAAAACGTATTGCCCCTGAATCCTCTTTGGGTGAGCCAAAGGATTAACGATTTAATCCGGCCGAGCGATATTATCGTGGTTGACGGCGGAGATTTTGTCGGCGCGGCTGCGAAGGTGATTAAACCCTGGTCTGCGCGCAAATGGATAGATGCGGGCCCATTCGGCACCCTTGGCGCCGGAACAGCCTTCGCAATGGCGGCAAAGGCCGCGTATCCGGAATTAACCGTATGGGTGCTCTACGGAGACGGCGCTTTCGGGTTTAGTACGACAGCAGAATTCGAAGCCGCCGCTCGGCAAAAACTTGGGATTATAGGCGTGATCGGAAACAATGGAGCTCATGAAGAGATCAGGCGCGGCGACATGAAAGTATACGGCGCCAGCGTGGCAACCGAGCTGGGGTATGTACGATATGACAAGGCAGTTGAAGCGTACGGCGGCTGGGGCGCGTTTGTTGAAAACCCCGATGATCTAACCGTGGCGCTCAACGAAGCGCTAGACAAATCCCTGCGCGGCATTCCAGCGGTGGTAAATATTAAGATAGGGAACACCAAATCGCGCAAAGATTCTATTTCCATGTAATAGCGTTCCATTGCGGACGCTATTTTTTGGCGCCTTGCCGCGGTTGAACGACTTTTGAGAAATAGAGCGGTGCTTCGATTTCGATTGAGAACAATGCATGATACAATGAAGGTGGAATATGTCTTTCTCCCCTCTTTATATTATTTCGCAACTGTTTTTTTATATCGGCGCTTTTTTCATGCATTGGTATGTCGGCGGATTCGGCTGGTTTATGCACCGGGCATTGTCAGCGCTTGAACGCCTTGATCAAACGTTTGCAATCAAGGTAACCCTGCGCAATTTGTTCGAACCGCTCTATCAGGATTACAGCATTGTAGGAAGGATACTGGGCATTGTATTTCGGCCGGCCCGGCTGCTCGTCGGCGGCTTGATTTATTTGTGCGTGATAGCGGGTTTTATCTTCGCGTATATCGTGTGGGCTTTGATTCCGCTGTTTTTGCTGTTCCGTACTCTCGCCGGTTAAGGGTCTTGACCCAAGAATTCGAGCCAACGGCGATGAAATTTTGGTTACAAAACATGCAAATTAACCCCGAACAACTATATATATATGATCCGCGGTTTGAGATGACCGTCGGCGGGCGTTTTTTGGTGCGAGCAGTCGGATCGATTCTATTTTTTTCCGCGTTGATAACCACCATCGCGTTTCTTTTTTCAGATGCCGAGCGCCCGGGCCTTGTGTATGCGGGAATCTTCCTCATGTTTTTTCTGGTTGATTTCACGATGCATCGTCAAAATGCCAAGAAAGTGATCAACCACAAAGTTCGGGAAGAAATCAAAAAAGGGACGCGGATTAATATCGCAGATTTCCTGCCGCTTGCTTCATTCCAAACGCTGATCGCAAGCATCGACAAAACCCGGCTTTCTCAAAAAAGCTTCTTCTTGAACCTGCTCGTACAACTCTGTGGGTTGCAGGAAATCAAGGGGGGACTTATGCGAATGGATGTTGACCCGAAAGAATTCTACAAAAAAGCATTAGAGCATCTGGACAAGAGCCGGGAAGTTCCTCCCCGAGGGAAAGTTGAATTGCTGCTCGAGATAAATGAATTTATGAAATTCGCCTTCGTTGATGCGGTAAATAATAATGATGCATGGGTTGAGCCTCATGATGTATTCAGCGCCCTGTTTCATGTGAAATCAGAAGACCTTGCACGCATCTTCGGGTTTTTCGAAATCGAAGAAGTTGACCTTGAGAATTCGCTTATTTTTGGAAAGTACAAGAAAATGTTTTCCGGCTTGAGGGCCCTTCCTGCAACCTTAGGCGGATTCGCCCATCGCCATGTGCGTATGCGGTCGCGGACCATGAACCGGGCATGGACCGCGCGACCGACGAAAACCCTGGATCGGTACAGCACAGATCTGACGGCGCTCGCCAGAACTGAACAGGTCGGTTTCATGGTGGGACACAAAACCGAGTTGGAGCGCCTTGTTGACGTGCTATCCCGGCCGCTCAAGAGCAGCGGGATGCTGGTAGGAGAACCGGGGAGCGGCAGAGAAACCATTGTGGCACACCTCGCATTTCTCATCATCCGCGACCACGTACCCGCTACGCTATTTGACAAAAGGCTTGTAGAACTTTCCATAGGAAATCTCGTTGCAGGAGCCGAACCAAGCGAACTGCAATCGCGAATGAAAAAGATCATCGATGAAATTCTTGCCGCGGGCAACGTGATTTTGTACATCCCCGATATTCACAATTTGCTGCGGACTTCCGGAACGGAATTTCTAAGCGCGGCAGACGTCTTGCTGCCGTATATTTCGAAAGGAACGTTTCAGACGATCGGCGCTTCTGACCCGAGGGATTACAAAAGAATCATCGAGCCGAACGCCGATTTCGCCAATGCGCTCGAGGTTATTCGCGTGGAAGAAATCAGCGAAGAAGAAGCAACCCGCCTTTTGGTCTACAGCGCAATTATATTAGAGCGGTATTACAAAATTCTCGTCAGTTATAAGGCCGTTAAGAAGGCGGTGGCTTTGGCACAGCGGTATCTGCGGGAAAAACTTTTGCCGTCGAGCGCGGAAGATTTACTAAAAGAAGCTCTTGCCGACGCAAAGGAAAAAGGGTTGAAGGTATTACGGGAAGACGAAGTTATCGCCATTACCGAACGAAAGGTGCGCGTGCCAATCCACAGGGCCACCAAAGAGGAGGCGCAACAATTGCTGAACCTGGAAGAGGTCATCCATGCCCGCATGATCAATCAAGATGAAGCGGTGACGGCAGTTTCTCAAGCGCTTCGGGAATATCGAAGCGGCCTTTCGAGAAGAGGCGGGCCGATTGCGGCGTTCTTGTTTGTGGGTCCGACCGGCGTGGGAAAAACCGAACTTTCCAAGATTTTAGCCCAAATTCAATTCGGTTCCGAGAGCGCCATGATCAGGTTTGACATGTCGGAGTTTCAAGAGAAACAAAGCCTTACGAGATTTACCGGTTCTTCGGACGGAGAAGTCCCCGGACAGCTTACGGAGGCGGTGCGGCTCAAACCGTTTAGCCTGGTTCTTCTCGATGAATTTGAGAAAGCGCATCCGGACATTTTCAATCTGTTCTTGCAGGTATTTGACGACGGCCGCCTGACTGACGGAATGGGAAATGTTATTGACTTCACCAATACCATCTTGATTGCTACGTCGAACGCTCATTCGGATTTCGTGAAGGCGGAAACAGAGCGCGGGAGATCCGCGAAGGACATTGCACAGGATCTCAAAAAAATGCTTTCGTCGTTTTTCAGGCCCGAGTTGTTGAACCGCTTCAGCGGCATTATCGTATTTCGTACTCTTTCGCTCGAGCATATTGAGCAAATTGCCGCGTTTCAATTGAAGGGATTGGCAGAAATTTTAGATGAAACGCACGGCATTAAATTGTTAACCGACCAAGAAACCATCCGCGAACTTGCCAGGCTCGGGTATGATCCGGTGTTCGGCGCCCGCCCCTTGCGCGGCGTGATTTCCGATCGGCTCAAGAGCAAGTTGGCCAATGCCCTACTTCAGGGAGAAGTGAAGCGGGGAGAACGCGTGCGATTGTCATTTGCAAACGGGGACTTTGTATTTACGAAAGAGGCGGCGTAAGAAGAAAAATAGGACGAAGGTTGTTGAGTAAAAATTAAGAAGGCGCGGATAGTTGTTCCCCGCGCCCCCATAGCGCTTGCATTTCCTCAGTGGGTCTTCGTCGGAGAATCCATACGTCACAGCGCAAGCCACTAACGTAAGCTGCTCCGTACCGACTGAGGCACCTTCCGCTGCGGATACTCTAGCGTAACCGGTTCGGAATTGTTTCTATTATAGCATATACGTTTAAAAAGTCAAGGGATTGAAAAACAACGAAATCGAAAAAATTTTATCAGACGAAGGGTCTCGCAAGGTTGTTCAATATTTTTCTTCTCTCGAATCCCGTTTCTGCTATACGTATCTACTTGGAGGGGCAATGCATTTTGGTTACTACCCCACAGAAAGCACTGATATTACCGAAAAAAAGGCTCAGTATTTATTCAATGAACTGGTAGCGGAAAACCTGAAGATCAAAAAAGACGACTATATATTGGATGCGGGCTGTGGCCAAGGAGTTGTTTCCGCCCATCTTGCAAAAAAATATAACTGCCGGATTGTTGGTATCAATATCATTCCGTTCCAAGTTGCAAAAGCGAAAATACTGGCTAAAAGGGAGAGCGTTGAGGACAAGGTTCAATATCGGCTTATGGACTATTCTGATACAGATTTTGAAAATGAGACATTCGATGCCGTCTATACCACCGAATCTCTTTCGCATGCCGCAGATCTCGAGAAAACGCTAAAAGAGTTTATGAGAATATTAAAACCAAATGGGCGGGTTGCCCTTTTTGAATATACGATCGCGCAGGATGGTCAATTTGACGAATATGAAAAGAAAATGCTGGATGCGATTATTGAGGGAGCGGCGATGATGAGCTTAAAACAATTTCGTCATGATACTTTTCCCGAATTTCTTGGGAAAATTGGGTTTACAGGTATCCGGGAACAAAATATTTCTAGCCACATGGCCCCTTCTCTCGCTCGCCTCCACCGCATCCTAGCCCCCCTTTACTTCATTGTTAGATTTTTTAATGCTCAGAGACTTTTCCCAAACATAGCTGCAAGTCACGAGTATTATAAAATGGCTAAAAAGGGTTTAATCCGTTACTGCATTTTCACCGCAAACAAACCAGCATAAATGTGCTATGAAAAACACCGAAATCGCGAAAATTTTATACGAAATAGGCGAATGTCTTGAAATGCAAGAGGTGCTATTTAAGCCGCGGGCGTATGAGAAGGCAGCCAATGCCGTTGAGTCGTTTGAAGAGGACGTTTCAGAAATTTACCGCCATGGCGGGTTAAAAGCGCTTGAAGAAATTCCGGGCGTCGGAGTTTCGATTGCGGAGAAAATCGAAGAGCTGATTACAAACGGCCGGTGCGCGTACCATGAACAGTTGAAAAAGAAAACACCGGTGAATCTTTCGGAGTTGACGGCAATCGAGGGCGTAGGCCCGAAAATGGTTTTGAAGTTGTATAAAAAACTCGGCGTTAAAAACCTCAATGACTTGGAACGGGCGGCTAGGCGAGGAAAAATTAGGGCGCTCGAGGGATTCGGAGAAAAAAGCGAAGAGCATATTTTAAAAGGCATTCAATTTTTGCGCGCTTCGGGCGGGAGATTCGTGTTGGGTTTTGTGATGCCGCAGATCCGCGAAATTGAACGCCGGCTGCAAAATCTCAAGAATGTTGAGCGCGTCGTCGTTGCCGGTTCGGCGCGTCGAAAGAAGGAAACGATCGGCGACGTGGACATGCTCGTAATTGCCAGAAATCCCAAATCGGTGATGGATTATTTTGCCTCCATGCCGGAGGTAATCAATGTATATGCGCACGGAGAAACCAAATCCGCGGTAAAACTCAAAAACGGGATGGATGTGGATTTACGAGTAGTGCCACACGATTCTTTTGGCGCGGCGCTCAACTACTTTACTGGTTCGAAAGCGCACAATATTGCGCTTCGCGAAATCGCGCAGAAAAAAGGATGGAAGCTGAATGAATACGGACTATTTAAAACCAAAAATCAGCCCTCGTCCCGAGCTCAGGTCGAGGGAAAACCAAAAACCAAAAACGGAATTCAGATTGCGGGGAAAACCGAAGACGAATTATATAAAAAACTGGGCATGGATTATATTGAACCGGAGATGCGTGAAGGCTGGGGTGAAATCCAGCTGGCGCAAAAACATTCATTGCCGGAATTGATTGGTTATAACGATCTTCGGGGCGATCTGCAGGTGCAGACGAATTGGACTGACGGTGCGAATACGATCGAAGAAATGGCACGCGAGGCGATAAAGCTTGGAATGGAATACATCGCGATTACCGATCACACGAAACGGCTGGCGATGACCGGCGGGTTAGACGAAAAAAAATTATTGAAACAGATGGCATACATTGATGGCGTAAATTCGAAATCCGAATTTCGAAATTCGAAATTCCGTATTCTAAAGGGAACAGAGTGTGATATTCTGAAGGACGGCACGTTGGATATCCGCGATGATGTGTTGGCAAAGCTTGATGTGGTTGGCGTTTCGGTGCATTCTCATTTCAATCTTTCCCGCAAAGATCAAACCGAGCGCATCATTCGCGCAATGAAAAATCCGCATGCTGATATTGTATTTCATCCCACCGGTCGCCTGATCAACCGCCGCCAACCGTATGAGGTTGATATGGAAGCAATCATTGCAGCCGCAAAGAAAACCGGAACCGTTTTGGAAATTGACGCGTACCCCGATCGTCTTGATCTCAAGGATGAGTATATCCGCAAATGCGTCGAGGCCGGAGTGAACATGTCGATTGATTCGGACGCCCATTCGACCGCGCACTTTCATTATTTGGAATTCGGCATCGCGCAGGCGCGACGCGGTTGGGCTTCTAGATCGGAAGTTGTCAATGCGTGGGGGACGGAACAGATGCTTGCGCGATTAAAATAACAGCCGCAGCATTTATCGTGTAAGATATAGATATGGAGAAGGACTCAGAGCAAAAATCGGATGCTCAACGACCAGGCGGAGAAGAAGCTTCATTTTCGCAACGGGCGGGGCGCCGCCGCAGAACGATTCAGAGCTTCGAAGCGCAGATGAGAACCAAGAGAACGACGGTTGAAAGGGTAGCCGATTGGCTCACCGAGCAATTTGGCACGATGAGGTTTATGGTTATCAACGTCGTCTGGTTTACGGCGTGGATTATTATCAACCTCGGCGCCATCCCGGGTGTAGCGCCATTTGATCCTTATCCCTTTAATCTGCTGACGACCGTCGTATCTCTCGAGGCGATCTTTTTGTCCATATTCGTTCTTATTACGCAAAATCGGCAGTCGCAGATTGACGACCTCCGTCAGGAAGTGGATCTACAGGTAAATTTGGTCGCCGAAGAAGAAATTACTAAAATCATGAACCTTCTCTCGCACCTCCATAAGCATTTTAACATTAACCAGGAGCGTAAAGACCCGGAGCTTGAACGCATGCTCAAACCGCTCGATCCGAAAGAAATTGAAGAACGATTGCGGGAACAGCTCGACATTAAGCGCTAATTTTTAAGAATCTGGAATCTAGAATTTAGAATTTGGGGGTTTGTTTTCTCGTTAGAGAGATTATGCGCTTTTTCCAAATTCTAGATTCCAAATTCTAAAATTGTGCCTCAAGAATTTTCTGCCGGCGCGGTTATTTTTTACCAGCGCCGCGGCATAAATCAAGTTGAGTATCTTTTGCTTCACTATGATGCGGGGCATTGGGATTTGCCCAAAGGCCATATTGAGCCGGGAGAAACCCTGCATAAAACCGTTCGCCGTGAAGTGCGGGAAGAAACCGGCATCAAAAAAATCCGGATTCTCCCGGGGTTTAAAATGAGTACGCGGTATTTTTTTCGCGACCATCGAAGGGGAGAGAAAGGAAGAAAAGAAAAAAAGCAAAAAACGGCATGGATATTTAAAATGGTGACGTTTTTTGCCGCGCAAACCTACACGAAGAGCGTAAAACTTTCTCGAGAACACAATGATTATCAATGGTTGCCGTATCGGCAAGCGCTCAAGCGGCTTACGTACCCGAAGGCGAAAAAGTTATTGCGCAGCGCGAACTCGTTTTTGGAATCTAGAATTTAGAATTCAGATATGCTTTCTTTCAAAGAACGAGTATATACAATTGTTTCTTCTATACCACGAGGAGAAATTTTGACGTATAAGCAAGTTGCTCGACTCGCGGGTGGTCCCAGGGCATATCGCGCCGTGGGCAACATTTTGCATCGTCATACTGTCGCCACGCTCCCATGTCATCGGGTTATTCGAAGCGATGGAAGTATTGGCGGCTATCAATGGGGGAAGCAGAAAAAGAAACGGCTATTATTAAAAGAAGGGGTTAAGGTTTGATTTAATACACTATCATGCACTGTAGTATGATAGTGTAGCGGGGTAATTTTCGAATCGCGGATAGGTTACTTATTTACCTGAATCGTGGCTGCCTTGAAACGTTCCTTGTTAAGAATATTCTCTTCGGCGGTTACGGTAATCACTCGACCCGGGCGCAACTGTTTGATACTTATGGGAATTTCCGGGAATGAACCGCCCTCCATGAACTGGCTGCGGTCAATCATGACGATTTTGGTATCCGGAGCAACGACGACTTGTATGGTTTTTTTCTTTGCGGGTTCGAGGGGCGAAGGGTTTGCCGCCGGATCATTTACCTCAAGCAAAACAACATTGTTCCCGATAGCCTGTATCGTCCCGGTAAAACCGAATAGCTCGGCTGGCGGATGATAGGCAGTTTCTATTATTTGCTTGAGGTTTTCTTCAGAAATAGCTTGCGGTTCGGACACAAAAGGCATTGACGGCCCGACGGCCGCCTTTTTCAGCTGCTGGCGCGATATGAATGCGAATGCGCCGATAAGAACCGCGAGAAGCAGCGTGACGATAATTCTGGTTTTCGTAAACAGCGGCGGCTCGTCGTCCTTCTCTTTCTTCGGCACATAATCTTTCATGTGTTCTGCGCCTCCTTTCATTACTGTTATTATAACGAATAAGAGGGATGCGCGCATTAAGCCTCTTGTTGATAGGTTTCTCTGCAAAAGACCACTTTGTTGTGCTATGATAGAGATGACATGGGGTGGAGGCGGACTATTTATTTTCTTTTTACTTTTACCGCTGCCTTTCTTCTCGCGGCAGCCGCGTTTTTTTACGCATTCGCATTTGATCAGCCGTCGTCCGCTCCTCCGGGGGGCAACGTGGATGTACCGGTTGTTGCGGAAGAAGGAGGCGGGAAATCAGGCCAGATTGCGTTTCCGGGCGTTACCGTCGGGGCGGGTCCTGCAAGCGTTGTAGCGTTGATGTTTGAAAATGACCTTCCGCTTGGATCAAGAAATACCCTTCAGGATGAAGATAATCCGGTTGACTTTGTCTTGACCGGCAGAACCCAGTCGGATGAAACCGCGCTGTACCTGCGCGGCGATTTTACCGTCATGGGAAATACCAACGCCCCCGTTGTCCGATTCAGTCCGAGCGGAGAGATATTTGCCGGCGCATTCTGCATTGGCACAAGCGCTCCGGATTGCGTTTCTAACTGGGACGGAGGCTGGATCCGTTCCGGCGACAATATCTATGCCTCGGTTTCCGGATATATCGGCATCGGCACGCAGACGCCGCTCTCACCGCTCCATATTGCCGGCAGAGGAGGACAGTGGACCAATTCGCCCGCAGACGCCTCCAATAGCCGATGGGGCAAGGCGATTGACATTCAAGTTGACGGCGGCGCCATCTCTTGGGCGCCGAATAGCTACGGCGTATCCCATGCCATCTATCAGGATATTGGCGGTCTTCATTTTTCTCGCAAGGTATGCCCTAACTGTTCCATGACAGACGACATAACCGTTCAAAATGATGGCGGTGTCGAGATTTACGGGGGCCTTGACGCAGGAAAATTCTGGATAGACGACAAGCCGCCGATTACTGTGCGGGATTTTGTGGGAAGAGACGGTATTGCAGACGCATATGTATGGTACGATACCGGATTCTCGACACTGACGCATTCCTGTTTTGCAGGAGATATAGCGTATGTCGACGGCGATATACAAGAAAACGACGTGGGGAATATCATGGTTTTCGGCTGCTATGATGTCGCGGGAACTTGGAAATGTGGCGGCGGCTTCCGGTCGCACAAGAATCATGAAGAGGTTCGGGTTGTTGGCGTCTGCCTCGACAGTAAGTTCGCGGACGACTATCGATCTTGATGAATGGCTTCGCGGACGATTCAAAAGTTTTTTAAATGACGATATCCCACAAAAATAACTTATATATTTATAGTATCGTTACTCTTTCGCTTTTTCTCGCGGCCGGCGCGTGGTATGCGTTTGCCGTTTTCCAAGAGCCCGCGTTCGGTCCTCCGGCGGGCAATGTGAACGCCCCGCTTACCACTGGAATCGAAGACCAGGAGGCGAAAAGAATATCTTTCCCGGGTATTTCTGTCGGCGCCCAAAATTTTCCAGAGCCGGAGCCGGTGATGATATTTGAAAACGGCATGCTGCTTTCGGCAAAAAACTCCGCTTTGCCGGCTGAAGTTGAGCAAGTGCTTCTTCCAAGGGACATAAATGACAATTCGGCAATTTTTTTCAAGAAAGACAGTAAATTCGTCCTTCTCAATTTCAATCCGGACGGCTCTAATGATAGACTTGTGGAAATCGACTCCTTCGGATATGTAACGGCCAAAAACGCATTTTGCGCCGGCCTGGACACGTCTGAGTTTTGCAACCAAACGCTTCAGGGGCCATGGGCGACACTCGGAAACGATACGTATACGCTGATCTCCGGAAACACCGGCATCGGTACGCCAACCCCCCAAGCAAAATTGGATATACAGACAACCGGGCCGCGTTGGACAGACGACGACAGCGCAGGCTGGATGAGGTCAATCGAAATTTCTGACAGCGGCGAGGTAATCTCTTGGGGGGCAAACACGGGCAGCGGCACATATTTTGGCATCGGCCAAAACAAGGACGGCATCCATATTTTGAGAAGCGGCTGCCCGGACAATAGCTGTCCTGTTGTCTTTAACGCGAGCCTGGATATTACTGCCGGCGATTATCTCTCTATTGCGGGGAGTTTAAATATCGTTTCCGGTCCGCTGAATGTCAACGGCGGCCGGCCTGTTCTGGCGGTCACGCTTAAAGGAAGAGCAGGAGGAACGTGGTATGACACCGGCGTTCCGTACGATACTTATTTTTGCTTTATAGGAGGGGCCGTCTTTACCGATGGAGACATTAATGAAAACGACACCGGCGACATCATGGTGCTTAGCTGCAGGCAGGGGATGTGGCAGAGGGGCAATTCTCCTCTTAACTGGGAATGCGGCGGCGATTTCCGATCCCACAATAAATCCGAGGAAGTGGGAATCCATGCCATTTGCATTCACAGAGGATTTGTGAATGTTTCGGCAAACCCTATTTTTTGAAGATCATGGAAAATCTCACGAAAAAACTTAAACCCTCGGCAGTAGTCCGCTCCATTGCGGCAAGTTTCATCGTGTACGCGGCAGTGAGTTTTTGTTTTGCGTGGTTTAGCTGGTATGCGCTTGCACAGGTATTTCAGGATCCTCTTGAGGGGCCGCCAAACGCAACCTCGACCGCGGCAGTCAACACTGGTTCGACCGGCCAGAAAAGGGAAGGCAATTTAACGCTGGGCGGCGGTATTACGGTAGGAAATTGGCAGTTTCCGATCATTATTAATACCAGCACCATGATAGCGGCCAAAAACAGTTCGGCCCCGAAAGATTCCCGCGATACGCGCGGCGCCGATCCCTTTCTATTGAGCCGGGATATGAACAACGAGATGTTTCTCTATCTTGGCGCAGGCGGCGTTCTTTCTGTCCGTGATGTAACCATCGGTCCAGTAGCGGGAAGCGCGGAACAGGCGCGCGTTGATACGACCGGCAAGCTGATTGCGGAGAAAGGGTTTTGTGTCGGCTCATCTCCGAGCTGCATCAGCAACTGGTCGGATATTCGGCAGAATGGCTGGATTGTTTCCGGCTCCGACATGCATATGGCAGCCTCGGGCAATGCGGGCATCGGAGGCGATAATCCTTTGTACGCGCGGCTTACGGTGTTCAACGGCAATATGAAATCGATCGAGGTTTCAAACAAGGGAGTGATCAGGTGGGGAGGGGGTGTAACCAAGTCCGGCATCGGACAGACTGACAACGGCCTCTATTTCATCAAGGCGTCATGCGATGACACGAATTGCACGCCTCTCTATCCTTTGATCATCAGTAATGTCGGAACCGGCGTTGTCGCGCCCTGGGGAGTAAACGTGCGGGGCGGCGAAGTGCAGATGAAGTACAAAAAACCTTTTACGCTTATGCGCTTTACCAAAGATCTCCTGGATCAACGTTTGCAGCAAGGCGTTGATCAGTGGGGAAACTCAATACCGGTGTGGCGCGACGTCGTGATGGACATCACAGGAGATTGCCTTTCGGGATACGGCGGCTGTCAATATTCGCCGGCAAATGTGTTTTGTTTTTCCGGGGGACTTTCCGTGCTGGAAGCTGATATCAATGAATACGGAACTCGAAATATTATTGCGGCGCATGGCTGCAGAAAAGGGAAATACGATAATGACGACAGTCAAGACGTCTGGGAATGCGGCGGAGGCTTTGCAACGGACTCGTTCAAAAAACCAATTGGATTTATCGAGATAGATGTGGTGTGCGTTGACAACGACTTAGTGGATCCTCGCCGATTTGACTCTACTCTACTCGGCCCCTGAACTTTTTCATTTGGACCATGGCCCCCAGCGCTGGATTAACTTAATTTTGACGCCGTCGTTGTCGCAAAACGTCCCATAAATACAGCATTTTTGTCATAGAGTAGTCAAAGTTAAGTTAATTCAGTACTAGCGCAGGGACATTCATGGCATTAACATGATTACTTATAGCAACATTCGGTTCCTTGTATTTATTCTTTTTCCGGCAATCGCACTCGGGACCCTTTTTATATTTACCGCCGGTTTTCCTATCGCGCAGGCTCAGCAGTGTTCGGGTTCCGTTTGGGTGTATTTAGATGGAAGCGGCGTATGCGAAGGAGGGGGTGTGCCGATCCTCCCGGGCACTTGTTATACCCTTGACTGTTCTGGAAACGATGCCGGTGTCAATTGTAGTGTGGTCGGTAAAGTAAGAAACGCCCCAGTCGTTCCCCCAATTAATTTTTATGTGTGGGGGCGGGATATTCCGGATCCTGTAGGATCGCAAACAGCAACAAGCTGGACAAGGAGTGATCGATCTGTAAGCGGCCCTCCAGGCGCATTTTGTATACAGACATCGCCTCCGTCTAACAGCGGCTCCGGGGACCCGATCGCCGAGCCGATGTTGACGAACGGGAAAAACGAGCTTGAAACAACCATCCCTGATAACACATGCACCCCTAACATATTAACTACCGTCCATCCCGGCCTTGCGCCTAATGAAATATTTACCTATCAATTTGAAATCAGCGAGGGCTTATCCTATGTCCAAGACATGGTATTTACGTGTATACCACCGCCTGACACGCAAGCTCCCACTGATCCAACCGGCCTTTCGGCTTCGGTAATTTCCATTTCTCAAATCAATCTTTCGTGGAGCGCTTCGACTGATAATGTCGGCGTGACCGGATATCGACTTGAACGCTGTCAGGGTACTGGCTGTACGAATTTTTCCCAAATCGCCGCTCCAGCCGGCACTTCCTACAATAACACCGGCCTTACTGCAAGCACCGTGTATCGTTATCAGGTGAGGGCTGTTGATGCGGCAGGAAACTTTTCCGGATATTCATCGATCGTGACAGCAACAACATTAGCCGTTCCTCCGCCTCCGCCGCCGCCTCCCCCTCCTCCGCCTCCGCCTCCTCCGGGCTGCACTCCGCCGAAATGTACGGTGGGATGCACGGAGTTGTATGGTTATGCGTGGAGCGATGTGGGCCAGGATCCTGAAAACGGCGCCGGATGGGTTAAATTTCAGGGGAGGGCCGTGGACGGTTGTCCGTATGGAGTGAGAATTGACAACACCAATGGGCTTGTTTCCGGCTATGCGTGGAGCCACAACCTTGGGTGGCTTTCATTCGAAGATTTAGGCGGCTGTCCTTCCGCGCCGCTGTGCGAGGCGCGCTATGACAAAGTGACGCATGAACTTTCCGGTTGGGCGAGGTTTCTTTCTCCCGGAGGATCATTTTCGCTCGAGCCGGTCGTAAACCTAAAAACGAATTGCGGCACCGGTCCTTCTGACGGACCGCTTACGGTAGCGAATAATGCTACCTGTACGATGAGCTGGATTGTCGTAAACAACCCTGATTCTTGCACTGCGTCGGGCGATTGGTCCGGATCAAAAAATGTGGCGGGCGGATCCGAATCGGTCGGGCCGCTTACCGGTCCTGCTACATACAATTTCACCATTGACTGCGGGAATAGTCTCGGCACCAGCACCGATGCGGTATCAATAACCGCCAGGGCTCCTCCGGCGCCGAAATCAAATCTGATTATTTCCGTCGCCCCTGCCAAAGTCGGGGGGGGAACCATCAACGCCGGAGACGCGGTTCGATTTGAAGGAACAATAATGAACAACAGTTCTGTAAATATCAGCACGCCTTTCCTCAATCGTTTCGTTATGGATCCAACCGCAGTTCGATTCGTTATTCCTCCAAGTCCTTCCGTGTCTTCGCTTGCAGGAGGGACGTCTCAACTGTTGACATCGGGGAATTGGACTGCAACCGCCGGCAGTCATCGCATTGAATTTTGCACTGATCCCACCAACGTGATTTCAGAAACGAACGAAGGAGATAATTGCGGCGCTACCAATTTTAGCGTGGTCGGCGGCCCGCCCCCTCAATGCTCTGACGGCATAGACAACGACAGCGATAGCCGTATTGATATGAACGACCCGGGGTGTTTGAGCGCAAGCGACAACGACGAGACAGATCCCCCTCCCTCTCAATGCTCCGACAGCATAGACAACGACAGCGATAGCCGTATTGATATGAACGACCCGGGATGTTCTAGCGCAAGCGACAACGACGAGACAGATCCCCCTCTTCCTCGATGCTCTGACGGCATAGACAACGACAGCGACGGAAGGGTTGATATGAACGATCCAGGATGTTTGAGCGCAAGCGACAACGACGAAACAGATCCTCCTTTGCCGCCCCCCCCTGTTGATCTTATCATCACCGCAGGATCCATAGGATTTAGCGACGGCGTTACCAGCGTGACCGATGGAGACATGGTGACGTTTGATGCGACGGTCAAGAATAACGGCACTGCAGACGCAGCCCCGTCCGGAGGCTTTACGACCCGATTTCAGATCGATCTTGACAGCCCGACGTTTGCCGCGCCGTCGCTTACGCTTAACCCCCATCCTGCCATCACTATTTTGGCCGCAGGGGCATCCCAAGGAGTGAAATCGGGTGATTTTAGCGCGGTGGCCGGCACTCATACGATTCTCGTATGCGCCGACCTTCCTATTTCCAAGGTTGTGGAGACGAATGAGTTGAATAACTGCACGCGTTGGACATTTACAGTAGCTGCCGGTCCTCCGCCGCCTCCGCCTCCTCCCCCACCTCCCAAACCTGATTTAATTATTAACATTGGATCTTCCACGCCCGGAGGATCCCAGCTGGTTGCCGGCAACACCATTATGTTCCAAGTAACTGCAAAAAATATTGGGGACGAAGTTGCCAGTAGTACGTTTTACAACCGATTCCGCCTCGACCTCAATGCGAGCACATTTTCGGGTACCGGAGATGTGAATTTGCCCCCGGACCCGACGGTTAGCAGCCTTGATATCGGATTCTCACAATTGATTGATTCAGGTCCGTGGACCGCACAGGCAGGAACGCACGTACTTCGCGCATGCGCGGATCAAGCAGCGGTTCCGGCAAACAGCAACTTGATTGACGAAAAAAGCGAGTTCAACAACTGTTCTGACTGGAAATTTTCAGTGGCGGCATCTGCCAGTTTTCTCGCGCCGCACTCATTCTCTGCCCTGCCCGCACCCGTTTTTTCTCGAACATCGCAGGATCGCGCTTTCGTTCCGCTGTTTTCCGCGATCCGCAGGGATTTCTTTTCCGGGTTTTCCGAACTGGTGTCGGACAATTCACTTTTGATGACAACTGTCCAGAACCTCTCCGCAATCATCAAGAATACAAAAATAGCAGAAGCAACGAGCCACATGGGCGACTTTACCGGCTGGGTGAGTTTGAGCGGAATTGCGGCGGACGGTACGACGTACGGCGTAACGTATGATCCCGCAACCGACAGTTTTGGCGGATACGCATGGGGCGGCAGCGTGGCAGGGTGGGTGAGCTTTAGCGGAACAACCCGGGAACCGCCATATGATCCGTATGCAGTGACCACGGTTGCGCCGTTTCCCCAAGCCGATCTCACAATTCCCCAACCTCCTTCTGCGGCTAATCCGCTTATTACAGGAGGCTCGATTGAATTTGACGCTGTTATAAATAATATCGGCACCGCGGACGCATTCGCTTCTTTTGAGATTTCATTTGATATAGATCTTGATAGCCCGGTGTTTACTGCGTCCGATGTGCAGCTTACACCCAATCCCTCGCTTCCCAATTTAAATCCGGGCGGTTCGCAGAATGTTACTTCAAGCGCTTGGACCGCCGCATTAGGCATTCATACGCTTCGCGTATGCGCCGACACGTCCACACCCGGTTCGGTAACCGAGTCGAACGAAACCAACAATTGTATCGACTGGCAGTTTGAAGCGACTGACGGAACCCCCACCGTTGATATCAAGGCGAATGGCAGCGACTACCCGGTGACAATCAATAATGGAAACAGCGTGGGTATTTACTGGTCTACCGAGTATGCGCCGACTTCATGCGATGGTTGGGACGGAGACGATAATTGGCCCGGGCCAAAATCGGTTGTCGGCGGCCTTTACATTAGTCCTCCGCTTTACGGTCCGAATACCTATACCTATACCATTCAGTGTGACAGCATTACATATGGGCCGGGCCTTTCCGATAGCGTGGCGGTAAACGTGAATTCGCCGCCGCTTTTGCCCAGCGTTGATCTTCTTGCAGACGGTCAATTGTATGGCTACGGCGGATCTCTCACTGTTGCTGACAGCAGCACGGTAGCGCTTGAATGGAATACGCTTAATGGCCCGACGTCATGTGCTGCAACAGGTAACTGGTCCGGACCCAAAGATCCGGCAGGGTCTCAAGGGTCTCCGGAAATTGTCGGGCCGCTTGCCGGCCCCGGGACATACACGTACGATATTACGTGCACGAACAGCGACGGTTCTAACTCGGATGACGTTACTATAGTGGTTGATTCTCCAATCTTGCCCAATCTGCCCGCTAATCCCGATCCGGTAGACGGCGCCGCAAATGTGTGGGTGTATACCGATCTGGATTGGGATGATTCGGCCGGAGCGATAAGCTATGATGTGTATTTTGGAACGAATCCGAATTTGCCACCGCCCACATTCCTTGGCAACACGACGGTAAGCTTTTGGGATCTTACGCCTCCGGTTCTGGCATATGATACGGCATACTACTGGAAAGTTGTTGCAAAAAATGCCGGAGGAGACACCACCGGGCTTGTTTGGAGTTTTACCACAGAACTTCCGCCGCCGCCCCAATGCACCATTGATGCGGTTCCCGACACCATTCTTGAGGGACAATTCACGACGTTGAGCTGGAGCTGTACATCTCCCGGCGGTATTGATCGTACCGAGATTACCGCTGTTCCTCAACCGGATCTCGGGGAAGTGGAAGACGTTGATAACCTCTCAATCAAACCTGCCGTAACAACGACGTATACGGTTACGGCCATTAATGCCGGAGGAAGCGGAAGCGCGAGCGTACAGGTGACGGTGTATCGGCCAAAAATAAAAGAAGTGCTGCCGAAGTGAATCTCCTTAATTAAAAAATGTCCTTACTTGTAGAATGTCCCCGCGAGGGGTTATATAAATTACTTAAAAACCTTGCGATCGTAAGGTTTTTAAGTAATTTATGTTCCAGTTTATTTCCCGACTTCAGTTACGAAATAGATCGGCGTCTATCCGCTTCTGTCCACGATAGAAGCGCCTGCCCGCCGGCAGGCAGGGATGTTTCCTAACTTCGTAACTCAAAATGCCTCTTGCAAGAGGCATTTTTTGGAACTACGGTTTTATCCGATGCAAGATTTTGTCGAATACGCTTGGTTCGTGTTCGGCGAGTTCGGCGAGTATTTTTCTGTTGAGCGCAATGCGCTCTTTTTTGAGGCCGCTCATAAAGGCTCCGTAGGTAAGGCCGCGCTCTCTCGCGGCGGCGTTAATTTTGACCTGCCAGAGGCTGCGGAAGTCGCGCTTCTTTTCTTTTCTGCCGCGGAATGTTCGTGACCACGCGTGAAGAAGTGCTTCTTTTGCCGCTCGTTCTTTAGATTTTCGTCCCCAGCGAAACCCTTTCGTATAACGCAAAAGCCGTTCTCGTTTTTTATGGGCGATTGTGCCTCGTTTGACTCGAGTCATTTTTAGCTTTTTAGCTTTTTAGAAATCTCTAAGAAGCTACAAACTAACAGGCTACAAGCTAATGATGCGGCAAATATTTCTTGAACGCTTTAGCATCGGCGCCGTGAATCTGTAAAGATCTTCTTTTTGCCCTCAAGGCTTTACTGGTTTTGCGTGTTTTAAAATGATCAATACCCATTGGCCTGCGGAGCAGCTTGCCGCGCTTGGTTATTTTGATTCTTTTTGCAACGCTTTTTTGGGTCTTCTGCAAAATTTTCACCTACGAATCACGAAGGCATTCGAATCACGAACAGCCTCTGTCCTTATTCGTAATTCGTCGGTATTCTCAATTTGTAGGATCTACGCTTTGGTAATTTGCACCACGAATCCGCGCGGCGACGCCTTCGTCTCCATCGTCTTTTTATATGGCGTGTTTATAAACGTAAAGAACTCGTTGAGTTTTTTTCTTGCGAAATCTTTGTTCTGCCGTTCACGTCCCTTAAGGAATAACTGTATCTCCACGGGATTCCCTTCTGCAAGGAACTCATCGACTTTGCCCGCTTTGATGGTTAAGTCATTTTTTCCCGTTTTTAGGCCGATTCTAACTTGTTTGAGCTCTTGTTTTTTCTGTTTGTGCTTTTTATCCTCCTTTGACTTTTGATAGAGATACTTGCCTACTTCCATGATCCGCGCCACGGGAGGATGCGCCTTGGCGGACATTTCAACGAGATCAAGCCCTCGTTCTTGGGCCATTTTGATCGCCGCGGACGCCGGAAAAACTCCAAGATTGTTTCCTTGTTCGTCGATAACCCTTACCTCCGGGTGCGTAATGCCGTAATTGAACCTTGGTCCCGGAAGCACCTTTTTTACAAATGTTCTCATGTACACTATGTTCTATGCGTTGTTATACGCGCATACCTTCAATAATACCAAGGCGGGAAATTCTTTCAAGTCCCAGGGACCCGAGGACGATCCCACGTTTCATCGTTGCATAAGGCCAGATACATATTGCACTTCGGGAATTGTCGTGCTATAATAGCGATAGCTTGATCGCCACAAGGACATTATAGCAAGGAGGAGGCGATGCGCGGATTAGTTCTGTTGTTGACGCTCGGTATGATAGTAATCGTTTCGGGGTGTAAAGACGCTGAGTACATTTACGGTCCCGGCCTTGCGTCCACGTATACGACGGTGCGTTTTAGGAATATAACCGGCGTTGATGACGTGCTCGTTGAATGCCTGTACCGAGGCGTTCTCGACAGCTACCGTTTAAAAAGCGGAGAAGCCGAGACATGCAACTGGCCCTATGTTGAAAACTCGTATTCTTACACCAATGGAGTTCTTACGGTTTTCATCCCTACTGCTGACGGAAGGCCGATCTTCGCAAGCAGGAGCTGGGGAGTGTCTTATTGGAGCCAGGGCATTTCTTGCATGATCGAACTGAAAGTCGAACCGAGAGAAGACGGCCGTTACGATCGTTACGCAGAACTCGCGTGTACTGGTTAAATCCGGGAACATTCCAAGTTAAATGGCTCCAACGTTCGCGTTGGGGCCATTATGTTTGTGCTATGATTAAACAAACATGCAGAAATTGGTTATCGTCGACGCCAACGCAATTATCCACCGGGCATACCATGCGCTCCCGCCGCTTTCGACCGCGCGGGGAGAACCGGTCGGCGCGCTTTACGGCCTTGCAAGTTTCCTGTTAAAAACCATCCGCGAGATTAAGCCTGATCATATCGTTGCCTGTTTTGACAGGCCGGAACCCACGTTCCGGCACGAAGAATTTGAAGCGTACAAGGCCACCCGGCCGAAGGCGCCGGTTGAATTAATTTCCCAGATCATCAAAGCGCACGAATTGTTTGAAAAATTCGGCATTTCCATTTTCGAATCGGCTGGCTTTGAAGCAGACGACGTCATCGCAACCGTGTGCGATCGGTTCAAAAACGAAGCGGACGTTCACATCATTATCGTCAGCGGCGATCTCGACACGCTCCAACTCGTAAGCGGTAAAAGGGTCATCGTCTATGTCCCCAAGAAAGGTATTTCGGAAATAGCCGTGTATGACGAAGAAGGCGTGAAGGAGCGGTTCGGGCTTCTGCCTTGCCAACTTCCCGATTTTAAAGGGCTCAAGGGGGATCCGTCTGACAACGTGCCCGGAATAAAAGGGATAGGAGAGAAAACTGCGTCGCGGCTGATTGGACAGTTTGGCTCCCTCGAAAATCTGTACGAAAAGCTGCCGGCCCTCGACGCGCAAAAGAACAAAAAATCTGAAAAGACGCTGTATGAAAAACTGTCCGCGCATAAAGACGAGGCAGTCTTTTCAAAATATCTCACGACCTTGCGCGCTGACGCGCCGATTGAATTTTCCCTCGATGCGCTATCGTTTGGAGGGTTGAAAAAAGAACTCTTGAGCGGCTACTTCCGGGAACTGGGATTCCATAGTTTGCTGCCGAGACTTGAAGAAGGATATACTCCAAAGTTTCACGGTGCGCCCCAAACGCTTTTCGACGCACGTCGAGATACCTCCGGAGCCGATTCGCCGGGTACGGCTTCCGGGCCGCGTGAACCCGTTTCGTTCGATGCCGTGCAGCAAAAATTGTTTATCATCACAGAGGTTCGAAACGGAACCGTGGAGCGTATAAAAATACTCGCCGGAGGAACGGCGGAAGAAAAATCGGGTAGCGCCGTCCTGGATGAGAAAAAGGGGTTTGAAAATGGCGCAACAGAGAAGATAGGATATAACCTCAAGCCGCTGATCGCGTTTTTACGCAAGAACGGCAGCGACCTTCGAGGAACATTGTTCGACGTAAAAATCGCGGCGTGGCTCCTGGGAGCAAGCCCTAAGGAAAATGGCGCCGGCGCGAACGTTGATCAATCATCCCTTTCTCAATTATACGAACGTCAAAGAAAAGATTTGGCGGCCAAAGAACTCACAAAAGTTTTTTATGATATTGAAATGCCATTCTTGTCTGTGTTGGCCGACATGGAAATGCAAGGCATAACAGTCGACTCCGTTCGACTCAAACAGCTCGAAGCGACGCTCAAAAAAGAACTTCAAGAAATCCGGACAGCAATATACGAGGCCGCGGGCGCAGAGTTTAATGTAAATTCTTCCAAGCAGGTGGCTCACGTGCTATTCCAGATACTCAAGCTTCCGACAAAAGGAATAAGAAAAACTGCCGGGGGCGTCCTCTCAACAGACGCATCAGAGCTGGAAAAGTTGGCCGCGCTCCATCCGATAATTACCCCTCTTCTGCGTTATCGCGAATTGTTTAAGCTGCAAACAACGTATATTCAGGCATTGCCGAATTACATAGACCCCGCAAGCGGGAAATTGCACACTACCTTTCAGCAAACGGGAACCGTCACCGGAAGGCTTAGCTCCCAACATCCGAACCTACAGAACATTCCGCTCGATCAAGAGTATGCGCCGGGGGTCAGAAGAGCTTTTGTTGCGGACGAAGGGCTCACTTTTGTATCGTGCGACTATTCGCAGATCGAACTACGGATCGCTGCTTCGCTTGCTGACGACGAACGAATGATCACGGCATTTACCAAGGGGCAAGATATCCATACGATGACTGCTGCTGAAATTAACGGCGTATCCATCGAGAGCGTAAGCGCCCAAATGCGTAAAGCGGCAAAAACGCTCAATTTCGGCATCATGTACGGAATGGGCGCAGATTCTTTTGCGGCAGCGAGCGGTCTGGGCAAGAATGAAGCGAAGCGGTTTATCGAAAAGTATTTCGGCATCTTTTCGGGAATTCGGCAGTATCAACAACGCGTCGTGGAATTCGGGCGTGAACATGGCTACGTTGTCAACGCAGTCGGCAGACGCAGATGGCTTGAAGATCTCGTCTCGCCCAACCAGCGGGACCGCGCAGCCGCGGAGAGAATGGCGATTAACTTCCCCATCCAGAGCCTTGATGCAGATATTATGAAATTGGCCATGATCGCAATCGAGCGCATATTTCGCGAGAGGGGCCGGTGGGGAACGAAGGTGCGCCTTGTCCTTCAGATCCATGACCAATTGTTGTTTGAAATCAGCAATGATATACTAAAAGAAACGAGGAAAGAAATTAAAGAAATTATGGAATCCGCCTATACGCTCCGCGTTCCATTGCGCGTCGATATAAAAACGGGGAAAAACTGGGCAGACATGCAATGAGCCGTCTTTTATCAAAAATGCGTTTGTATCTTTTCTTGCCGGAGATGAGAATGCTCTGGTATTTTCTGCTGCTCCTCGTTCCATTGGCAATTCTTAGTTTTTTCTATCTGCCAAGAACCTATGCGCCGGTCCTCGCAGGAATTTTCGTGGTTATGGCCGCAATTCTTTTTTTCGTAAACCTCCGGCTCGCGAAAATAAGCTTCGAGGTGAGACTCGAGCGTAATCAGATTAAAACCATCATCCACGATCTGCAAGACGGCATTATTGCGTATGACCCGGAGTTCCGGATTTTGGTATTCAATAAAATGGCCGAGGTTATTTTTGGCCTGTCCGCAGATGGCGTCTGGGGCAAAATCATTACCCCGGATAAAATCAGAGAGCCGGGCCACCGACTACTCGTTCAGGTGTTATTTCCCGCTCTAGCCCCACTAGTCACGCGGCACACCTCCGCAGAAGCCTATCCTCAAGAAAGCCATCTGTCATTTGACGACCCCCAGCTTGAATTAAAAGTAACCACCTCAAAGATCGTGGATCCGGGCGGACGCCTCCTCGGTTTTTTCAAATCCATCCACGACGAAACCAGAGAAAAAGCGCTTCTCAGATCAAAAAGCGATTTTATTACCGTTGCCGCGCATCAGCTAAGAACCCCTTTGTCGGCCATCAATTGGATTTTTCAAGGGCTCAGTAAAAACGATTTTGGCGCGGTCGACCCCTCGCAGAAAGAAGTGATTGATACCGGCGTGAAAGCAACTAACAAACTCACGAGGGTGGTGGACGATCTTCTTAATGTATCCAAGATTGAAGAGGGAAAATTCGGCTACCAATTCGAGACGGTCGACATCACAGATCTCATTGAAAAAATCCTCGAGTCCTATTCTGCAATTGCCGCCGAACACAAAATCAAAGTATATTTTGATTACACGCCGTCCGGCGAAATTCCGCCGTTCAAAATCGACCCTTCGCGGATTTCCATCGTGTTTCAAAATCTCCTGGATAACGCCATCAAGTACAACGTGGAAAATGGTGAGGTTGTGGTACGCATAGAAAAGTTAAAAGACAAGCCGTATGTGCAAATCAGCGTCAAAGACACCGGGGTCGGCATTCCCAAAGAGGACATGCCGAGGCTGTTTACTAAATTTTTCAGAGCGAAGAACGTGCTCAAGTTTGAAACCGAGGGCTCGGGCCTCGGTATCTATATCGTGAAGAATATCGTCAGGCGCCACGGAGGCGAGATTCGAGCAGAATCCGAATTGGGACGAGGCACTACCTTCCATTTCACGCTTCCCCTTGATGAAAAATTGATACCCGCAAAAGAGGTCGCGTATGAAGAGTACTTATGAATAAAATTCCAGCCCCTGGGGGCTGGATCTTTCTTTGGTTTTATATCTTCAAGATTTTCAAGGGCCACGGAATAGATTGAATCCAAGCTGTTATATATTTAAATTCCTGCGGGTGCCGCATGTATCCAGCGCCCGTTCCAAACCGCGCAAGAACGGCACGAGGTGATTCTTGAACGTTACTGCTCCGAAGTGGGCTACGCGCAGTACCTTTCCCTTCAAATCTCCTTGCCCATTGGCGGTAATAATGCCTTCCGTACGTATCAACTCATCCACCACTGCGTTGCTTTCAACTCCGACCCGAGCCAGATCGATAACCGTAAGTCCGTTGGATCGAATCGACGCACGAGGACCCACCTCAGGTTCGCAGAGCAGCCAAAGCCCCATGACATGCAACGCATCGCGCAATAAATATGCCTTTCGCTGATTCACTTCGTACAATCGATGCGTTCCGCTACGAAGATATCTTCCCAAGACATAATCGAGGCATTGCATTAGTCGAATCGGCGGGGTCGCCAACGTATCTCCTTTTTGGTTCCGTTCCCATTCTTCAACGATGTCCCATGAATATGGAACCGTAAGTCCGCGATCGGCTATACGATTGAAGGCTCTTTCTGAAAGAACCATGAAACCGATTCCCTCGGGCATCATAAATCCTTTCTGCGACGCGCACAAAAGAACATCGATCCCCCATGCTTCCATCCTGATCGGACCGACGGCTGCTTCGAACACGGCGTCCACCACAAAAAGCGCATTGCTGTGCGTCCGAATGATTTTTCCGATCGTTTCAAGATCATTTCGTACGCCGGTGGAAGTATCGGTGGCTTGGGCGAAAATCGCGCGGTAATGCTTTTTACCCCAAGAGACAAGGTGCTTTTGCGCCGCCCGCGGATCGATAGGGAACCCCCACTCGCTTTTTACCTGATCCGGTATTACCCCGCGGCGTTCGAGCATATCAACAAACCTGTTGCCGAAATAACCATGATTAAGCACGAGTGCGTTATCTCCAAGACGGACGGTATTGTAAATGGCAGCTTCCATCATTTCGGTGCCTCCGCCCCGCCGGACAAACGGAATCGGATTGTCGATTTCAAAAAACGACTGAAGTTTTTCCCGCAGGCGTCCCCAAATGGGCGGGAACGGTTCGACCCGATGATGCATTTCCGCCCGCGCCCAGATCCGCTTTACTGTTGCCGGGACAATCGTGGGCCCCGGACTCAATAAAATCAGTTTTTTCTGTCTTGCGCCGCGTCTTGTCATGGCATATTCTCCTATGCGGTTATCAACAGAAGCTATAATGTATTATGCGAAAAGGGGCAGGGGAAATCAATCATCCGACTTCTGTGCAGAACAAAATCGCATCGCTGTATTGAAAAATCGATTATACTAAATATAATGAGGTTGTGGAGGGCCGCCCCCATAGCTTAACGGATAAAGCAGCGCTCTTCTAAGGCGTTGATCCGGGTTCGACTCCTGGTGGGGGCACCAAT
>Ga0155700_120_pt1 | contig 55109 bp, 46 predicted proteins | sample RifCSPlowO2_01_FD_107357 | JGI IMG/M metagenome (GOLD analysis project Ga0155700, IMG submission 107357) | Parcubacteria group bacterium RIFCSPLOWO2_01_FULL_48_18 | reverse complement strand
AAAAACTTGAAATTGTCGCTTCCTTTCAGGAAGCAAAAACTGCCAAAGAACCTGGGCGAATGAAATTCGCAGAAATGTTGTCATTAATCGAGCGAGGAAAAGCAGAAGGGATTTTGAGCTGGAACCCAGATCGTCTTGCTCGTAATTCTGTGGACGGCGGAAGAATAATCCACATGATTGATCGCGGCTTGATTAAGGCGTTGAAATTTCCGACGTTCTGGTTCGAACCGACACCACAGGGACTTTTCATGCTCCAAATTGCTTTTGGCCAAAGTAAATATTATGTAGATGCTCTGCGTGAAAATGTAACTCGTGGCATGAGGCAAAAAGTGAGGAATGGAGTATGGCCAAGCAGGGCACCACTCGGCTATTTTAATAATCCCAAAACGAGAGGGATTGATGTTGATAAAGAAAAAGTTTCTAAAATCAAAAAGATTTTCGAGCTATATGCCACTAGAAATTATAACCTCCGCGAATTAGCCGAGTGGTTCAAGCGCGTAAATCTCAAAAGCCATTTGGAGCGAGATATTTCTATTTCACAAGTCCACAAGTTACTTCAAAATGTTTTTTATATCGGCCTGATGAAATACAAAGGCGAAATCCATGAAGCTACTCACGAGCCGTTAATTTCAAAGAAACTTTTTGATAAAGTGCAAGAAATTATGAGAGAGAAAGGTAAGCCGCAAAAAGTAAAGAAGCACGATTTTGCTTTTCTTGGCTTAATGAAATGTCCTTGCTCGGCGGGAATCACTGCTGAAAAGAAAATCAAGCCAAGCGGCAGAGAATATATCTACTATCGATGCACGAAAAAGAAAGGTCCATGCCAAGAAAAGCACTTTTTGCGGCAGAAAGAATTATACATACAAATCAAATCTTTTCTTCAAAAAGTTTCTTTGTCGAGCCACGACACCGAGAGAGTTTTAGCCGAGTTGGACAAGGAAGAATCACAAGCAAAGGAGCAAGCCAAAACTACTGTTCAAAATCTAAAAGAAAAACTAACCGAGACAGAGAAAAAGTTGGAGAAACTACTTGATGTATTTTTGGAAGAAACTATTACTGCCGAGGAGTACGCACCTTGCAAAGAGAAACTGGTCAAGCAAAAGGTCAGTTTGCAGGAGCAAATCAGAGATTTTGAACAGAGAGGTCTGTCGTGGCTCGAACCCGCTCGTGAGTTTGTTTTATCGTTAAATCAAGCCGCGAAACTGCTTGAATCAGAAAACAAGATGGAAATGACAACATTTCTTAAAAATATCGGCTCGAACTGCATTTTACAGAATCGCCAACTGATTTTTTCGCCTAAAATTCAATACGAATTGGCCGCCGAGTCCGCCGAAAAGGCGGATAAACTCCGCGAGGCGGCTTCCTCTGGCTTGCGGTTTTCTAAAATGTGGACCTACGGGGAATCGAACCCCGACCTCATCCATGCCATGGATGCGTAATACCGTTTTACTATAGGCCCAAGCCGGAGGCGTCCTGAACGAAATCGGATGTGGGGTCGGTTAATGGACGCCATTAGAACTCATCGAGCTCATCGAGTCTGAGACTCTCAGAGTCGAATGACCTGAGGCTCTCAGAGCCGAATGGCCTGTTTGGTCAGTCAACGAGATTGTTTGGGTGGATTCTCATTGGCAAACTTATGACTTTGTATGCAAAGCTGAATCATTTTTTCTAATTCTTCGGCCTCAAACTGTTCAGGAAACCATTGAACTCCGCGTCGCTTCAAGTCTTGTAGGATCTTTTTTGCAATCTCCCATGCCCCACCCTCACGATCTAACAAACTCATATTCTTTAGTGTCGAGATCAATTCCTCTCTGTTCATTGGATTCTCTGAAAAATCTTGAGCGTGTGCAATCTCATGGATTGCGCCAAGTCTACCACCCACGGACGTTAGAAATCCTCTTTGCAAAACGATGCATTTTCGACCTGGGTGCACAAAGTCTCTTCCTATAAAAGCGCTAGCAATAACCAACCACCCTCTGGGCATTAACTCTGAAAGTCGGAAAATAGCTTTTCCACCCTTGGAAAACGTCGCATCCTTGATAAGGGTTAGCCCCTCACGTTCTTCTTTATCAACGTCTACCATTGCCCCATCAAGTTGTTCGAAGCGTGGAAACTCTCCAGTTTCATAATCCATGTCTCTTTCTGAATCTCTTGTCATCTGATAACAATCCTCACTAGCAAGAGAATAAAATTCTCGAGGAGGGGCCTCTTCCTTGTTAATCCTTTCAATCTCTCTTCGAATAAAATCCAGTCTATGAGACTCGATTTCCAGATGGCCTTCTTGTATCTTTTCCATTACTAAAATAGTACGACTAATTAAACTGTAATTCAGTGTTTACTCTTCAACTGATTTTGGGGAAATCCGTGATAGATTTCCAGTTCTGGGTGCCCGAAGGGAATCGAACCCTTGTTGTAATGATGGTTTTCGGGGAGACATAGGGGAGTTGCACCCCTGCTAACGCTGCCACAGAGCGTTGTGCTGCTGCTACACCAATGTCTCCACGCAGGTTATTTTGTAGGAAGAATAAGGCGTCTGATATAACCAAAATATGGTTATTCAATCTTTTCGTATATCCTATTAACCACAGAGCGGCGCTTTACCACTAATCTACACCCACTGCGTCCGCTTGCTACCGTGCGTATTCAACAGCCCTGATTTCCCGTATTACATTCACTTTAATTTCTCCCGGATAGCGGAGTTCGGATTGGATTTTTGAAGCGATATCTTTTGCCAATTGAAGCGCGGCGAAGTCGTCGATTTTTTCCGGCTCCACAAATATGCGAATCTCGCGTCCGGCGGAAATAGCATACGCGTTTTTCACGCCGGGAAAACCCACCGCAATCTTTTCTAAATCTTCCAATCGTTTGATGTAATTTTCAAGCGTATCGCGCCTCGCGCCGGGCCGTGCCGCAGAAATGGCGTCCGCAGCGGCGACAATATACGATTCGGGGGTCGCAAATGGATAATCTTCGTGGTGGGCCTCCATCGCCTTAATAACCTCTTCTGCGACTCCGTACTTCTTCAGAATTTTTCTTCCGATTTCCACGTGCGTTCCCTGCACCTCATGATCCACGGCTTTGCCGATGTCATGGAGCAACGCACCCTTTTTCGCCACTTCGACATTTGCTTTCAGCTCTGCCGCAAGCATGCCGGAAATATGCGTCATCTCCACGGAGTGAAGCAACACGTTCTGGCCGTAGCTTGTGCGAAACGACAAACGGCCCAACAGCAGAATGATTTCCGGAGGCAAATCCAAAATGCCCGTTTCGTATGCGGCCTCTTCGCCGGCCGCCCTAATCCGTTCGTTGATTTCTTGTTTTGCCTCTTCCACCTTTTCTTCGATTTTAGCCGGTTGAATCCTTCCGTCTTTGATAAGTTTCTCAAGTGCGAGTTTCGTAATCTCGCGCCGCATCGGATCAAATGAAGAAATGGTAATTGCTTCTGGCGTTTCGTCCACTATGATCTCCACGCCGGTCAAGCGCTCAAGCGTCCTGATGTTTCTCCCCTCTCTTCCGATGATCTTGCCCTTGAGTTCGTCGGAGGGGAGCATGACGGTACTGATGGTGGTCTCCGCAATGTGGGAACGGGCGTATCTTTGAATCGCGCTCGTCATGATCTCAATCGATTTCTTTTCAATCTCTTCTTTTTTCTCTTTGGAGAGCCGCTGCAGCATGATGCCAAGTTCACTGCGATGTCCTTCTTCGGTTTTTTTGAATAGTTCGGCGCGGGCGTCCGTTTCCGTCATGTGCGCTACGCGTTCCAGTTCACCCATCGCCCGCTGGCGCAATTCATCGATCTGACCTTTCGCATTTTTGATTTTTTGAAGCTCATCGGCGAGGTATCCCCGCTCCTTCTCAATTTCCTGTTCTTTCCGCTCAAACGATTCTTCTTTTTTGGACAAGCGGTCTTCCAGCCGCATGAACTGCGACTTCATTTCTTTCTCTTCTTTCTTCACCTCATCGAGCAGCATAGCCGCCTTATCTTTGGCAGCAAGGATGATCGCCTTCGTTTCATTCCGCGCAGCATCCAGTTGGGATTTTATTTTGAATTCGTTGGTAGAGGCTTGATGCGAAGCGAGCACCTGGCGGATAAAATATCCAACCGCCATCCCAAAAACCAATACAATGCCAACGACCAGTTGACTGGTAAGCATGAATTGCATTATTTCCTAATATATTCATGGTTTTTAGATCCCCGAAACGAAAAAAAGCTGCATCGTGCATGCACGATACCGGATGCGGGCCTCAATTCTCGTTGCCGCCGCGCGATACATAAATATTGTCGCTATATACTCATTGACATTCGGCGGCAAAAGTTCATTGTATATATTCGTGGGCATCTAAAAAACAGGATTGCTTAGGAACGACCATTATAAAAGTATATAGAGGAATTATATACCGATAGGGGGCGACTTGTCAATTTTTCCGTATTTTTATACAATCAACGATAATGACAAAACTTGTGTCCTATGTTATATCATTTGCCTTGATCGCGGCGCTTTTTATACTCTTTGCTTCACAAAACGATAAGCTTACCCTCGATATTGATCCGGACGAACTTCTTCCGCCCTCCTCGCGCGACCTCGCCGCAACCGAAGATCAAACAATACAATCCTTCTCGTCCGATGGAATACGAGTCAGCGATGAAGTTGGCGGGCATGCTGATCAGGCGCAAACCTCTCAAACAAAGAGACAAACCGTATTGGCAACCCTTTCCACCAACGAAGGGCCAATCGTTATTGAACTCTTTGTTGAAGATGCGCCCAAAACTGTCGAGAACTTTATCACCCTTGCGAAAAACGGATTCTACGACGGCACAAAATTCCATCGCGTGATCAAAGAATTCATGATCCAGGGGGGTGACCCGCAAAGCCGCGACGATAGCTGGGCCGATGACGGTACCGGCGGGCCGGGATACCAATTTGAGGACGAAATCAACCAGCATAAACTCGTTCGAGGAATAGTGGCAATGGCAAACTCGGGACCCGATACCAACGGCAGCCAATTCTTTGTGGTAACCGCAGAGGGCGTTCCATGGCTTGACGGCAAGCACACCGCGTTCGGCAAAGTCGTTGAAGGCATGGAAACAGTCAACGCGATCGAGGGTGTCTCCACGAATGAAAACGACCATCCTCTTCGCGACATGACTATACGAAAGATTGAAATCAGCGAAATAAATCCCGTTAGATAGCTGCTTCACAATTCCTCCATCTCTGGCTTTCAAGTTAGTATTTTATATAAGCGCCCTCATAGCTCAACGGAAAGAGCAGCTCCGTCCTAAGGAGACGATGGGGGTTCAATTCCCTCTGAGGGCACCAATCCATAATAAACTACGTGTATCTACGATAATCTATGGAAGATTTCTCAAAATATAAAATTAAAGATTACAAGCACTGGTCAATTTTCCTCCACCAGAATCAGGGCTACTTGGGGCGTTGTGTTGTCTGGTGTAACCGAGAAGACGCCCTGGATTTAGCCGATGCCACGCCAGAAGAGCAAAGGGAGTTGTTTATTGTTTTGAGTGAACTTGGAAACGCAATCAAAAAAGCATTTCAGCCTAACTGGTTGAATTATGCCTTCTTGGGTAACGAAACAAGACATTCGCACGGACATTTTATTCCAAGGTATGCCAAACCGAAAGTGTTTGAGGGGGTTACTTTTGAAGACAAGCTATACGGGCACAATTATAAAACCGACCATAACTTTTCTGCCTCGCTTGAAGTGGTGGAGAAAATTAGAATGAAAATTAAGGAAGCGTTAGAATAGATTAGAGTAGATTAACAGCTGGTTGAAGCACTCTCTGCCAAATTCTTAATTCTCGGAGTATTTGGTTCCAATCCAGTCCCCGTAAGGGTACCTTAGAAAAGGCTAAGTCAGACGCGCGTCGTCAATGGCGGGTTTTCTGTCTGGCGCCGGCAAGCAGGGGACCTTTGCCGTTCAAATATCATACAAAATACCCTCTCCAAGAGAGGGTATTCATGTTATGGGATACCGTAGGTCTTTCCTTCGAAGTTGACCACCATGTACCAGCGATCCGCCTTCTCATATTTCGGCGTATCTTTGTCCCACCAATTGGAAAGGAATTTCTGAATCGACATACGCCGTTTCCCGCCATCCAGTTCCGGGTCCATCAGTAAAACCTCTTTGTTGGTAATATGATAAATAACAGAAAAATGTCCGCAGTCTTCTCTTGGACCTAGATCAAGCGGGTCTGTGTTGGGGTCAGTGTCCATGCCTTCTTCTGACCACCAGCCGATAATGACCGGGAGTCGCTCTTTCATGACAAAAAAACGTAGTTCTTCAAGCGTACCTTCGGATTTCTTAAAAACAGTTCCGCCAATTTTCTCCGCGGCTATCACAAGATTTGCGTGTTCGGTACCGTCTTTTATCGTCGTGCGGCACAGGTACGCAAGGTATCGTTCGTTATATTCCCTTCCAAAGTAGCCGGCAACCATTTTAAGACTTGCCGGAGCGCATAATCCTGCCGTTGTTTGAAGGAAAGGACTTATCCGAAGCGGTTGATCGGCATGAGGCTTAAATTCGTGTAGGCGAGCCTCTCGCTCTTTCTTGTTGGCAAGTCCATGCGCCTGTGGATACGAAAACCATCCTTTTTCCATCAAGGACCGTTCATGCAGTTCGTGGAGAAGAGTATATGGCGCCTCTTTAGGACTTTGCCGAACATCTATCCATATATGGTTATTCGGGATATATGAATAAGAGGGCACTAGATCGTGTCCGCCCAGGATGAACCAGGGGTCGAAGAATTGCCGGACAATTTCGCCCATGACGTAGTCCACCGTAAGCTTACCGCGCCGCTCGCTTCTTACGACGAATCGCGGCGGCTTGCCTCTTTTCAAAAGCACCCGTTTAAGGTAGGCGCGTATTTTTGTATTGTGCCAGCTCCACTTCTGTCTGCTGAGGCGGTAGACCCCGCGAAGAAACTTAACCTCCTTCTTGAATCGTTCGTCCACCCATGTTTCGCCGGGAGGAATGTGGGGCCTAAGCGGGTAATCCCCTCCGCTCCCTAAAGTTTTTGCTGATTCGATCAGATCGAAGTCCGGAAAGAGATGACGAATTTTGCATCCGTCAACATATCGAATTTTTTCCCGCCGCCCGCGAGGAGTTTTTTGTTTTTTGCGCCTCGTTCGTTTCCGGGAAGACACGCAGCCTCCTCAGAGAATAGAAATTTGAACGTTCTAGTCTTTTTATACTATTCTCTTAATCGGTGGTCAATCGATTTTTTACCAAGTTATCCACACGCGAAGACGCGCCAACGCAATATTTATTGGTACTTCCATTTTAGAAATCCGTTGTTTTTGTGATATACTCGAAACGTTCAGTGTTTTGTTGGTGGGGTGGCTGAGTGGCCGAAGGCGCCGCACTCGAAATGCGGTATGCCCGTAAGGGCATCGTGAGTTCGAATCTCACCCCCACCGCCAGTTGGGAAAAGTGTTAAAATTAAAACAAATCGGTTCGAACCATATTTTGGGGGGGCAAAAGAAATTTTTTCAAAGGTCGAATTCGTAAAAAATAAATCATAAAACTTATGCCTGGGTCACCAGAAGAACATCAATCATCAAAAGAAACAGAACAAGAACAATCAGAACGGTTAAGACGCGAAGCCCTACTTAGGCACCAAAGAGAGATGAAACGATTAGCAGAAGACATCGAAAGAACAAGAAAACAATTTAATGAAGATATGGGTAAATTTTGGAAAGATTTTGACAAAAGAGGTTAAATCTAAAACGATTAAGGACAACCGCCATTATCTATACAATACACTTGAGAGGTAGAACCTTTGATGAATAGTGATCTTTGAGATTTCTCGATTCCCTCCTCGACGCCGCTCGGGATTCGCCCGAGATGGCGCGTCCCTCTTTTCGTTGCACCCCCGGGCACGTTCGCGGCGGAGCCGCTCATTTTGTCCCGCCATACCCTCGCCGCGTAAAGCGCGGCGAGGACAGAATTCCGCTCGAGCTATTTTTGGAATACACCGCCATACAGGAGAAGACGAGGCAAAAACCTCGCCTTTTCCATTTAGGGACTGGGTTTTTTGCAGTTCGTAATCTTGGTTGAGGCGGAGAGACCAATCACTTAAGAATTGAGCCGCCTTTGCGTAAATTTGGGCTTATGGTTACGTCATTTTGAACAAGGTTCGTAAAAGAATTAAACCCCAAGCGGAATTGGATTCCATGAGGGGCTCTTTGACGGGTTGTTGTTATCTCCTAATAAGGTTGATGATCCAACTTCCCGCACCGATGATAGGCAAGACAACTATAAGGATTAGCATCAGGATTACCATACGAAGAGGCGAGGTCAGAAGCATAAAGATGCCCCTTGCCCAGAATCTTGTTCTGGACAGAAAGCAATCTTTAGCTATTTGTCGATGGTTTGCCGGGTTATCACAGCTTTCTGCGGTCCAGCCCTTCTCGTGTGTCATATGCTGAAGTAATGATCGAACCTCTTGAACCCGATATCGGATGCTGACTGCTTTGCTCCACGGACAGTGGATTTTCAAAAAATCAAGAGCAAGTAGTTCCAGCACCCCCTTGTTGTAGGCGATGAAATCTTGCCACCAACTCTTTTCATCGAAGGGAACACGCAGTCGGCAGTTGAGGTCAACGGCGTTAGCGTAAAGGGAGTAATAGCAGAAAGTCGCAAACGCGAAGTATGCCGCACCCCATCCGATAATCTCCATTTTTGCTTCCTTGGCCTTGGATGCATTTTGGCAAACAACTACTGCAAACGATAGTATAACAAGCTGAACGCGTCAAATGAATGAAAAAGCGGGGCATTATCGTCCCGCTTTATTGAAAACTGCATCGCGCAACGGCTTATGGACCACTAGGGCCAGGCCGATAAAAAAGATATTGATAGCCACCCAGATGAACAAACCCTTCCAGCCGCCCAATGCTATAAAAAAGACTGTTGCGACATACCATGGGATATTTGGTCCGGAGGTAATCTCGAGCTTTCCAATTTTCATTCTTGCCTCCCGCTTTTGCACTTTAACTTGCTAGTGAAATTATAACAAAGAAATAGTAAAAACCGCAAGAGGTTCGAAGGCAATTGGTTACCACTCCGAGGTATTTGCCGAAAGGCAAAGAATTTTGGCTCATTCTCGCCGAGCACTCAATTTTATTCGTAAATTGAGTGCTCGGACCATGCCAAAACGGCCTCAAAATCCGCCAAAACTCTTTGCCTTTCGGCATGATGGCGTAGAGAGATACTTCGGAGCTGTGAGGAGATATGCCTGAAGTGTCATCCAGTATCCTCTGCATTGACATCAACCGAGAAAGGATGGAAGCGGCCCCCCGGATGTTTTGCATAAACCAAGTCAATACTTTAAGATGTATAATAATAGCGTGGTGAAAAACAGACTTTTCTGCGTGAATCCGCATCATTATTCACCATGTTCAATAATGAACCTGGAAGAAATCAAACAATGCGCTCCGGGAGAAATTAAAGCATGTAAAGACGCAAAAGCGCTCGAAGCGATCCGTGTGAAATACCTTGGCCGGAAGGGAGAGCTCACCGCTGCTCTTCGGACCTTGAAAGATCTCTCGCAGCCCAAACGACGTTCCGTAGGGCAACGCGCCAACAAGCTTAAAAACGAACTCGAGTTGTTACTCGAAGGACGTCTTCGTGAATTCGCGCGCGAATCCAGCCAGTATAAAGAAACAATCGACATAACCGCTCCCGGCAAACGAGTGCGGCTTGGCCATTTGCACCCGCTTACGAAAATCGGGCGCGAGGCAAAACAGATTTTTTCCTCGATGGGATTTGCGGTCATGGACGGCCCGGAGATTGAAACCGAATACTACAATTTCGACGCTCTCAATATTCCACCGAATCATCCTGCGCGGGATCTGTGGGACACATTTTGGCTTCGCCAAAATGAAACTAAAAACCAAAGACCAAAAACCAAAAATACGGAAAGGCTATTATTGAGAACCCACACCTCTCCGGTGCAGATCAGATATATGGAGACGCATGAGCCGCCGTTTCAAATCATCGTGCCGGGTCGCGTATTCCGATATGAAGCAACCGACGCATCCCATGAAATCAATTTTTATCAAATCGAGGGACTCATGGTATCCAAAACGGTTTCGCTCGCGAACTTTAAATATGTTGTTGAATCTTTTTTCAAGCAGTTATTCAACAGAGCCGTCAACATCCGCTTGAGGCCCTCTTATTTTCCGTTTGTCGAACCCGGGATAGAAGTGGATGTAAGTTGTACGCGTTGCTCCGGATGGGGCTGCTCGATCTGTAAGCAGACCGGATGGCTCGAGGTGATGGGCGCGGGTATGGTGCACCCGCATGTGTTTGAGGCTGCACATTATAACCCTCGCGATTGGCAAGGATTTGCATTCGGGATGGGATTAGATCGCATCGCGATGCTCAAATATAACATTCCGGATATACGGCTGTTTTATTCTGGCGACCTTAGATTTATTAGACAATTTTAATGAAATTTAACTATTCCTGGCTTAAAGATTATATCCGCGACCTTCCGCCAAAAAAGGAAGTTGCGGAAGCATTGAATTTGTATTCTTTCGAAACCGCGGATGTCGGCGGCGATGTTTTGGAAATTTCTCTCCCGCCCAACCGATACGCAGACGCCGCATCGCACATCGGAATCGCGCGAGAAGCTGCCGCCGCTCTTGGATTAACATTTCGTGTACCGAGGACAAAGAAAATAAAACGGCTAAAAACCGGCTGGTTCACGGTACGCATTGAAGCAAAAGATTTATGCTCCCGCTACTGCGCTCTTTTAGTTGACGGCGTTTCCGTCAAATCATCTCCGTCATGGCTTCAAAAAAGGTTGATCGCGTGCGGACTGCGGCCGATCAATAATGTGGTTGATGCGATGAACTATGTGATGCTCGAATTGGGACAACCGCTTCATGCGTTTGATGCGGATAAAATCGCCGCCGACGCAAAAACCGATGCGAAAAAACTTCATGCGAAAAATGCGAAATCCGCAAAGGCTGGCATCTATATACGCGGAGCAAAGAAGGGTGAAAAAATTACGACGCTTGATAATCAAGAGTTCACATTGAACGAAAACGTTCTTCTTATTGCCGACAGCGCGGGGTCGCTCGCGATTGCGGGGATAAAAGGGGGCAGGCGGGCCGAAGTGGATCTTAAAACGAAAAAAATCGTCATCGAATCGGCCCACTTTGATCCCGCATCAATTTACAAAACCGCAAAAGCGCTCCGGCTCAAAACCGACGCATCCGAAAGATTTTCCCGCGGCCTCACTCCTGCGTCCACACCGCTCGCGGCAGAGCGCGCCTTTGAACTGCTCAAAGAAATCAACGCGGCGCGTGCCGCCATCGGCCTCATAGACGCGGGTAAAAAACCAAAATTGGCCGGAGTCATTGACATACGCCTTGATTGGCTGTATCAATTTCTCGGAATCGAAATTGAACCAAAAAAGATTTTTTTAATACTCAAGTCGCTTGAGTTTAAAGTGATAAAATCAACCCCCGTTGCTTTACGAATAATGCCGCCGCCGCAGCGCTCGGATATATCCACCCCCGAAGACATCGCCGAAGAAATCATACGAATCTACGGTTACAACCGTATTGCATCCAGGCTGCCGATTCTCGTCCCGCCGGAACGGACAAACGAAGAAGATGCCGTACGGGAGAAAATAAAAGATATTATGACGTCTCTCGGATTTTCGGAAACGTACAATTATTCATTTGTTTCAGAAAAAGAAACCGCGACGGCAAGCAATTTTTCCGCGCTGCAACTGCTGAATCCGATAAACGACGCTTTCGGGTACCTACGAACCTCGCTCGTGCCGCGCCTGATGAAAAATGCGGAAGATAATTTCAGGTTTTTCGAAGAGATGCGGCTATTCGAAATCGGTCGCGTATATCATCAGCCATTTTCAAAAACCGGCGGCGGTATAAACGAAAGAGAAAAATTCAGTCTCTGTATACTGGTCGCGCGAAAAAAAGCTGACACTAAAAATGTTTTCTATGAATTGAAGGGCGCTGTTGAGGGTTTGCTTGAACGGCTCGGCGTCACCGATTATCATTTTGCGCCCGTGGCGCGCGCGCCGAGCAAGCTTTTTTCCCCGCGCCAATCGGCAGAAGTTCACTGCGGAGAGAAAACCGTCGGTGTTATGGGCGTTTTGTCTTCTGCCGATGACGAAAGAGTCGTATCGCTTGCGGAAATCGACCTGGACCAATTTATTTCTTTCGTCGAGGAAGAACGGGGATATGAACCGATTGCGCGCCATCCGTCGGTTGGACGCGATATTTCAATGTTTATAGATCAATCAGCGCGTATCGGCAACGTTGAACGGGTCATCTATGCAGCGGGCGCCCGATACGTTGACGACGTTGATCTCCTTGATATTTATGAGAAGCTGGACGGTGAAGATGGGCGTAAAAGCGTTACGTTCCGCATCGTTTTCCAGGCAGAAAATCGCACGCTCTCGGATCAAGAAGTTAACGCCGAAATGAAGAAAATATGTTATGCTCTCAAAAATGAATTAGGCGCGGAGATACGATAAGCGCAAAAACCGCTGCGCATTATTGACGACAAGACGATTTTTCGCTAGGATGTATACGGCTTTGATCGGCTATTGAAAATGAGGGTTCGAAATGAGGAAGCGGTTCGTTTTCTCTGCCGTTTTTCTTGCCTTGAGTGCTTGCGTAGGAAGGGCGTTCAATGCATCATCCCCTTTTCCAAAAGGATTTCCTCGCCCAGGTCGATATGTTTTGGCCGGCGACCCCGGTTGTCAGATAGTTCAAGATCAAACAGGGCAGGCGCTTCAATACATTCTTACGGTTCATTCCGAAGACTCCCTTGTTTCAGAACGACCGCGTTATGTTTTAATTTCCCCCCTTTTCCCGGAAGATACGGTAACGTTTCTTTCAAAACAGTATCGCGTCCTGCCTACCGACACCTTGGTATTTCCTGCCGGTATGCTTTTTGTGAGAGGCCCGGAGAACCATCCGGTAAAGACGGTACTCAGTATCAATGAAGAAGAGGGAAATCCGTGCAGAAAACACGTTTTTAACCTCCGCGAAGATACATGTACGGTTGTATCCCAATAGAAGCAGCGCCTCGCCGCAACTTCACGACGAGGCTTTATTTATTATCTTTCGCCCCATGCCATGCGTAAGCTTAGGTACGGGGCTTCGCCGAATATCCTACTGCGTACCTACGCTGACTTCCACTATCATACTACAGTGTATGATAGTGGAGAAAAGTTTTGCGAGGCCGGAATTTTATCTTCCTCGTTCTCCCAGCGTGATCCATGCCTCGATTTCCTTTCCGCGGCGCAGTATTTTTAACTTCACGCGGTCGCCCACATCTCGTTTCTGCACCAAGCTTGCCAGGTTATGATCTTGATCGATTTTTTGTCCGTCGAATTCAAGAATAATATCTTCTGCCATAAGTCTTGCCGTGTCCGCAGGAGAGCCGACTACCACTGCGGGTCCGTCGTCGCCCCCGCGAAGAAGCGCTCCATGGTCAACCGATAATTTTTCTTTTTCCTTCAGCTCTTCGGTAACCAACTTGTACCTCACGCCCAGAAAGGGCACGGTAATTTTTCCTCCTTTTTTGACCGACTCAATCGCCCGTTTTGCCTGATTAATCGGAATCGCAAAGCCGATGTTCTCTGCGCCGAATGCCATTGCGGTATTAATGCCCATAACCTCGCCGCGCAGATTCAGGAGCGGACCCCCGGAATTGCCGCGGTTGATTGCCGCATCGGTCTGAATAACGCCTTCAAGCGTTTCGCTCGATCCTAAGCCGTCGCCCGCAGTAATGGTTCGCGCCAAGCCGGAAATGACGCCTACGGAAACCGTATTTCTAAATTCTCCCAACGCATTGCCAATCACGATAGCCGTCTGTCCCAGTTTGATCGAGTCAGAATCTCCCAGCGCCACAGTCGGCAAATCCTTTTTATCAACGCGAAGCACTGCCAAATCCTGAACCGGGTCGCGAGCCAGTACCTTCGCGTTATACTTTCCGCCATCATTGGTAAGCACCGTATAATCGGCATCTTCGTCGGCAACGACATGCTTGTTGGTTACGACAAGGCCGTCTGAGGAAACCACAAAACCCGTGCCTCCGCCCACCTCCTGTTTCTTCGTTCCCTTCTGGCACTGCCGATAGAATTGAAACGGCGACGGACCGAAAAATTCATCAAACTCCGGAGGAAGATCTCCATACGGATCATACGGACATCGTTCAATAACCGGCAGATCCTTGGTAATGACAATTGATACCACTGCAGGCGCCGCTTTTTCCACTGCGCCCACCACGGCATTTTCATAATCAGCCGCGGGTGCATAGGGTTCTGTTTTTGATTGGTCCTGCGCCGGCTCTCGGACCTCATTAGGAGGCGGTACAACTCGCGGCGCATCAGGATTGAGGCGGAAACGGAATAGGTCAATCAAGTCCTGAAAAAATCCTGCGGTTAAATCTCTGTTGCTTGCCCCCAATCCAAAAGCCGCTGCCAGAAGCGCGAATACCAATACGGGTATAAAAATAAGAAGTTTTTTCATTCGATTCGAAACTGGAACATACCGGGTGGTACTGCCCCGTTAATAATAACTTTAGAAAAGTTGTTGCGTGGTGTCAACGATTACTACTTTCTAATAAATGGGGTCGTCCCCGCAAGTTCTTGTATACAACGAAAAGCCCCGGCCATGAATTGGCGGGGCGTTCATTTTCTCGCAGCAATTGCTCGGAATACTTTGACGAATTGAATGGGGTCTACCAATGCTTCTCCGACGCGCACGTTTAGGTGAAGATGCGTTCCGCGCGCATTTCCTGTTTGGCCCGATGTTGCGATGATTTGCCCATAATTCACCTCCGCTCCATCGTTCACCTTCACTCGTGATAAATGCATATAGAGCGAGATGATGCCCTGACCATGGTCGATCACCACCATCTTTCCCTCAAGATACAATTGGCGACCGCTCGCCCATAGCACCCTTCCCTTGCCGATGCTTTTTACGGGCGTGAATCCGGTATTGAGATCTACTCCGGTATGCGGACGACCTTGTTTTTGATTCGTATATATTCTGGTAGTGCCGAAGGGTGAGGTAATTTCAATGGAGTCAAGCGGAAAACCGAATGCGAGATCGTCCCATAGCTGATTTGGCGATTTACGCGTCAGGGCGTTTCGCATAACCGACCTGTCGGTCCTGATGCGCTCGGCGACGCGCCGGTCTTTTTTTGCGGCCACGGCAGGTTCATAAGGAAACGACAGACGCCTTACAGGAAATCTGCCGTCGATTATTCGAACGCTGTCTTCGATAATTTCTTGTCCTTCACGGATTACTGTCAGAGGATATGTACCAAGCGCCTTTTCATAATCTACGGCAACGAGAATATACCGTTGATTATTGAGGAGAATGATCGGGGCCTCGACGCTGTCGAAAAAAGCTTTAAGCGTGTCTGCGTTGCGCAGCGAAGAGATATTGTTGATCTTTAGTAAGGCAATTTTGCCTTGACGAAGGTATGCTGGGATCGCGGGTAGATATGGCCGAGGCTTCTCATGCGGAAAAAACCGCAGGGCCGCGCCCGCCACCACGATGATGGCGGCGAGTAATATAATGATGGATCGTTTCATCATCCGCGCACCATCCTTGTTGGTAAGCAACTGAACATTATTATATCATGCGCGTATGTATTTTGCCACCTCCATTCGTCTTGGCTGAAATAGGCGATGGCGTTAATGATGTTCTTTGGCTTGAGTCAGTTATGTTGTTTATCTAGCCTGTTGTCGCAGGTCTGTTTTATATTGGAATGCGTGTTGATTTTGAGGCGGAGTACGCTTATAGTGATTAAAGCGTTTTGAAGTATCCGAACAGGCGCACGACCGAAGGAGGAGACATACATGAAAATACGAGCAGAGTATATTTGGATTGACGGGCAGAAGCCTACGGCAAAGATGCGATCGAAAACAAAAATTCTGGATGTAAAGGATATTCCGGCGAGTTCCGATGATGTACCTCGTTGGGGATTTGATGGTTCAAGCACCTCACAAGCAACCACTGATGCAAGCGACCTTGATTTGGTTCCGGTATGCGCAATACCCGATCCTATCCGGGGAGCTCCAAATATACTGGTACTGTGCGAAGTATACCATCCTGATGGACGACCCCATGAAAGCAATACGCGTGCAGTTCTGCGAAAATCTCTGAAAAAATATCAGAAACAATGTGAGCCATGGTTTGGTTTTGAGCAGGAATACACACTGTACGACAAAGATGGGATATGGCCGTTGCGTTGGCCGCAAGGCGGTGGATATCCGGCTCCCCAAGGAGGGTACTACTGCGGCGTTGGAAGCGACGAGGTATTTGGCACAGAACTTATCGAAGCGCACACTCTGGCACTCCTTGATGCAGGACTTGCAATTGCCGGCACGAACGCGGAAGTGATGGCTTCGCAGTGGGAATTCCAGATCGGCGGTCCGAATGCAACGGCTTCTACGGCGGCAGATCATCTATGGCTTGCGCGGTGGATTCTTTATCGGCTCGGGGAACATTTTGGTATTACCGTAAAATTGGATCCAAAGCCAATCGTGGGAGACTGGAATGGCGCCGGTTGCCATACCAATTTCAGCACGAATAGTATGCGTGAGGAAAACGGGCTTGATGCCATCTTCAAGGCTTGCGAGAAACTGAAAGGTTTTCACAAAGAACACATCTGGGTATACGGAGCCCATAATGATGAACGTCTTACCGGCGCTCACGAAACGTGTCCGATCACCGATTTTCGCTATGCAATGGGGCATCGCGGCTGTTCTATTCGTATTCCTGCGGGAGTAGCCAAGAATAGACGGGGCTACTTGGAAGATCGGCGGCCGGCAGCAAACATTGATCCGTATCAAGTATGCACCGCCATTTTGGAAACAGTGTGTGGCAAGAGATTTAATCCTGGCGCATTCAGATATTTCTACGACGAAAAGCATAGGAGAATGATGCGAGGCCTGTTCGATTAATAAAAGGGAAATCGGATTTCAATAAAATTCCGCTCTTCGTGAGCGGGTTTTTTTCCTTTGCCTGTACTTGCGTATGGTACGGAACCTCATTGAATGTCCAGCTTTGTCCATATTGGCTGCACTATCATACTACAGTGTATGATAGCGTAGAGAGGTTTTATGATTTCAGGCGACGCAACTTCATTTATTGATTCTTATCTAGGAGTTTTAAAAGTAAACAATCTCGCGGCCGCGAGATTGTTTACTTTTTTCTTGATGCCGAGCGCTGTCCAAGTCTAGACACATAGGTAATACCTGTGTGTTTTATTTTGTTTGTTTGCGTATTGGCAGTAGAGTGTTTATACTATCACTAGCGAATTTATTCTAACAAACCTGGAGGTGGGGCATGAGCGAAATAGGCCCTCGATACGAGTTTGAAATATCTATTACCGAAAAAGCCGGCGAAGAGCTGCGTAGACGTATAGCAGAAGCGAATTTGCCGGAAACCGCTGCGGTGCGCGTAGCGGTTCGGCCGGGAGGCTGTTCCGGTTTCATGTACGCCCTTGGCTTTGAAGCGGAGCCAATCGAAGACGACATTATTTGCGAATCGCGCGACATACGATTCTTTGTTGATCCGTTCAGCGCGCAGTATCTTAACGGTTTGGCGATTGATTACCAGTCCGGTTTAGAGGGTTCGGGATTTACTTTTGATAATCCCAACGCAATCGGCGGCTGCGGTTGTGGCAACTCCTTTGACGTTTAAAGAGGAAGGACCATGAGTTGGTACAAAAACAGGGTTGAAGCTCCCGGAGAGGTGATTAGGGAAATCGTAGTTGCTGACGATGGAGCCGGCTTTGGCGTTGCCGATGCGGACATCGCCGAATCTCGGCCGCATTACCATACAAAAACAGAAGAACTGTACGTGTTGTTGTCCGGGAAATTGGAAGTATTTTTAGGAACAGCGACTCGTGAAGTATTGGAGCAGCCGTTGCAAACACTGCGCATCCCGCTTCATACCTTGCATTGGGCGCGCAGTATCGGTAATGTTCCCGCCAGAGTTCTCGTTGTGACATTGCCTGTCTGGGTAATGACAGATCATCATCTTGTGGAGTCAGTAGATTTACGAGGCCGATTTTTTGCGGTCTCTTTTTTGTGCGTAAGTTGAATTTGATTATTGAAAAATAGTTTTAACGACCCCCAGGACGTGTACAGCACTGCACAAGTATTTGATTTTCCTTGCGCAGTACGATATAGTGACACCAGCTTGAAATCATACAATATGAGGGATAGAATATGATGCTTTCGTGGGACTGTCTCGTTTTATCGGATTCAAACGATGAATCATGGAATGATTGCTCTTACTCCTGCATCTTTGATCATCACCATGAAAAAGATGCGTCCGTACAATGCAGAAAGATAATAAGCGTAGAAGATTACTCAATCTTCGCCCTTCGCTGGAATCCGGCTGCCAACGTAAACTTTAACGAATTCGGAGTTTGCGCGGTAACTCTCGATCAAAACAACTGCCTAAGGATCGTTTTTGGAAAAAGTAATGGCAGCATACGTGAAACACAATGCTCGTGGCGCATGCTATTCAGAAAGAGGGTACGGTTTATGACGTTTGAAGAAGCTGTCGCGGAGGCGCAAAGATTTATCGAAAGGCGCATTGGCATTACCGAAGAAAAAGACCGTTTAATTCAAGATGCCGTGGCCGAACTGCGGCTAAGACAAGAAGCGCTGCAAGAACTGCGACTCATACCTAACGGCTAACCGACAATCTCCGGAAACCTTTTGCCTCACAATTTATGAGAAAACCGTCCGAAAAGAACAGTTTTAGTTTTTTATTTTGAGCCTTATCATATTTGAATACTTTTCTCGTATCGTCTTTGGTAAGCTTCCACCGAGTGGTAGCGCCCGCTTGATTTCTTTTCTCCTGCCGTCGAGCCATCTTCCCTGAGCCAGTAGATCTATAAGGCCGATTTCTTCGGTCTTTTTTGTTGGCAGGAACTGAGCCTTGAGATGGACTCCAAAAGAAATATGGTACAATAAAAATGTGAGGGGAATTGTGGTTACACTGCTGTTCGTTACGGCGGCCAGCATTGCGGTGGTGGTGCTTCATTTTTTTGTTCCATTTAATGCCGTGCTGGACAGCGCGAAATTTGAAATCCAGACGACAAATATTGATCAAATTGCGTCCGCACTCGGTTTGTATTATCTGGATTACAGCGTGTATCCGCAAGTGGACGACGAAGGAGATTTGGTCAATGAGCTGCACAAGAAAGGATACTTGCGGATGCTGTTTAGTCCCGATGCGTTTCGATATGAATCTCGGGATAACGGACAAAATTATTTGCTTGAGCCTAAGAAACCGTAAAATAACCCCCTTTTCTACTGCAATTGTGTGGTTTCGGCTGCGCCTTCGTTGCTCCTCCTCGGCGTATACTCCGTATACAACCTCGTCGTCGCTCCTCGGCTCGCACGAAACCACACAATTTCGTGACGAAAAAAGGTTATTCAACGGTTTCTAAAAGATAATTCATGAAATCATATGTGGCTGATTATAACTCCCGTCCGATAGAAATTGCGGACGGCAACGGATGCTATGTGTTCGACAGAGCCGGCAAGCGGTATATTGATTTTGTTGGAGCTTGGTGCGTGTCTACTGTCGGATGGAAATGTAAAGAAGTTGCGGAGGCGGTGATGAAAGAGGTAGGAAGGGGAATTGCCGTTCCGCCGGTTTTCCGTTTCTCCGAGTGGGAGAGTTTCGCGAAGACGTTGGTTGAGAATGCTCCGGGTAGAAGAGTGGCGCGCGCATTTCGTTGCACCAGCGGGTCCGAAGCAGTCGAATTTGCGATCAAGTGCGCGCGAGCCGCTACCGGCAGAAAAAAGATTATTTCAATTGAACACGTCTACCACGGCCATACGTACGGCGCCGCATCTGTGGGAGACGCATGCACGAAGGCCATGGGACCGTGCCTCCCCGGCTTTATTAAACTGTCAATGCCGAATCCCTACCGAGGCGGCAACTCTGCGAAGACGCTGGGCCAACTTGAGGGTATATTAAAAAACGATGATGACATCGCCGCGTTTTTCAGTGAACCGGTCTGGACGAACGCGGGAGCGATTATCCCACCAAAGGATTTTTATCCAGCGCTGGAGTCGATATGCAGGAAATACGGCATACTGCTTGTCATGGATGAGGTTGCGACCGGATTTGGCCGGTGCGGCAAGTTGTTTGCAAGCGAACTGTGGAATATAAAACCGGATATCATGTGTTTGGCAAAGGGGTTGAGCGGCGGTTACGGCACCATCGGCGCGACGCTGGTGAGCGAAGAAATTTTTGCAAAGTGCGCCGGTATTCCTGACTATTCGACGTTTGGTTGGCTTCCGATCGATCTTGCCGGGGCTAAGGCGAATGTCGAAATCGTGCTGCGCGAGAAATTATGGGAGAATGCGGAAAAAGTCGGCGGGCATATATTGGCGCGGTTGAAAGCTCTTGAATCATTGCCTTTTGTCGGCGAGGCGCGTGGTATTGGCCTTCTGTTCGGTATTGAAATTGTAAGCGACAAAAAAACAAAGACAGCAGATGTGGAAAAGGCGAGGCAATTCCAAGATGAATGCAGCCGCCGCGGTCTGCTTGTCGAAACTTCGGGCAACGTGCTTTTTATGAGCCCGCCGCTTGTACTGGATGAAGCTCTTGCCGACGAAGGTATTGCGATATTAGAATCGGTGCTCAAAGGACAGTAAGCCGCAACGCGTCGTTTCTCAGATTTAACCGTAGAGTCAAGACGCGGTCCCGCCGATTCCTCGGCGGTTTTTTGTTGTGATCGTCCGGCAGTACAGCGGGCGATTTTTAGTTTTAAAAAATCGGCCGCAAAAGTCTTGCGGTCGAGGTAATAATTAACCTACTTTTCTACAAAAAAAGATCCTTCCAGCTCTTCAGCTTCCTGTTGTACGCTTTGAACAGTAACTACCACGAAAAGAAGTCGGTTAAAGAAATTATCCAGAGTTGATTCGTCGCTGTTTTTGTCTGGGGTGCTGGCCCTTAAGGAGGCTAGAGAATCGGCTGCTACGCGTAATCGTTCTTGCCAATCTGGATAGTGGTTGTCCGCCGCAGCCGCTAACTCGGCGCCGACAGTGTCTTTGGGGGTGGCGAAAATTAGTCGCGAACCCCCCCGTTCAACTTCAATAGTGGCCGAGTCGGTTCTTTCTCCGAGTAACTGGAAGGCGTTCCTTTGGCAAGAAAAAGCTAGAGTTCTCTTGGTTTCCTGTAAGGAATCCGGCTCTGTTTCGTCTAATATCACTGCTCCATCGGTCTCGCAGATCAGCCTTCCGTTAACGGCTACAATACGGTCGCCGCTTTTTATGCCGACAAGGTGGGCAGAGGACCGTTTGGCAACCCGTTCAATAATAACGTCCAACCGCACTCGTCTGGCGCTCATAACATCTGCCACCATTGTCCTATATTGAATGCCAATACCAATGTGTGGGTATTTGGAAAATCGTTCGCGGACCCTAACTAAACCGCTGTCACTAACAATGCTTTCTAGCTCTTCAAGGATAGTCTTAACCACTTCTCTTTTTTCATTTGTGTTCAAGGTCTTCCACATAGCTAGCCATGTATTGCGTGTTGGATCCGGTTCTTGGGCTCGGATTGACCCTGGCAGGATAAAGAAAATGGCGAAGAGCCCGGCAAGGAAAAGTTTCTTGATGTTCACACGATCTCCTTTCGCTTCGTAGTTCCGTTAATCAACAAAGGACCATACTAAGTCTAAGTTAAGTTTGTACTTGCGTCAAGTTATAGAGAAACCTATTGACATAAATTACCTTTAAGTTATTCTCTATTCAGAACGTTAAAGAATAAATCCTCGGAGGATAGAATGATGCGAGGAACGCTTGAGTCGAAATCTCTGTGGTACAGATATAAGACAAAGGTGTGGTTAGACAACACCCCTGAAACAGCTGTCGTGCATAACGCCATGAGGGTTTTGAGAAGCATCCGTTACTCCGGTGACTTTGCATACGTAAGCAATCCTATTACATCAGGCAAATTTCTGTATGAATTGATGCTAGAGCGGCCTCTCGTAAGGAGGGAAACCCAGGTGAAATTAGCAATGGAACATAATTATCGTGCTGGTTTGAACTTCGTTAGAATTTTGAGACAGCGCCTTGTGTGTCCTATCATATATCCTGCCGATCTCGCGCCAGCCCGCCAACAATGGGAGCAAGATCATTTTCAGGCTCTTTGGTTAAGCATTACCGCGGAGAAATGTACCGAGCTCCATATGGCCGATGGATGGGAATTCAGCAACGGTTGCTCAGAAGAATTAGTGCACGCAATGCAATTGCGCTTGGGACTACCGCGGCACAGCAATCTAGTATTCTATAACACGAAAGAGAATGAAGAAAATGAACGAATGAGAATGCGAAACATCAAAGTATTCGATCACGTGGGCAGCCCCCTATGTCTCAAAGATGGGATCGATAGGATTGAGAGCGCCCTTTCATGGTTAAAACGCCATGACCTTGAAGCAAAAAAACTTAAGGATTGCCTTGGCCTGCTTCGGTGGACAGAAGACATGCTTAGTGAGAAATTCTATCAGTAACTGCTCCGTGGCAAAATCATAAAGCAGCATAATAATGCTGCTTTTTTCCTTAGGTTTCCCGGCAAAAGACAGTTTCGTTTTACCTACCAATCCCGTTGAGGAAAGAATCAGTGTGGCATCCTAAGGGGTATCTTCCTTTTTCAGTATTGTTGCATAATCGGTATGCAACCCGTATTATATAGGTATCGGGTTTGTGTTTTATTATGAAAGATAGTGGAGTTATAAATTTACTTTTGGTTGTGGTGTTCGCGGCATTTGTGGCGTCCACGGTTATTAATCTTGCGCTTCTTCGCGTTGTAGCGCCGGTAGCAGGCCCAATATCGTCGCCTCCGCCAGCTGGTCCGCCAACTGGCGGACCGCCTCCGGGTCCATCACCCGTTAAAAGCGGCATTCAGAAATTTACCTCTGAAGAAGAGTTTAAGTCGTATCTTTTGGAAGGCGCATCGCTTGTCTCTGCCGGATATGGATTTGGCGGCGTCGGTCTTATGAGGGCAGTAGCGTTTGAAGAAATGGCGCTTCCGATGATGGCGGCTCCTGCTCCTCTTGCGGCAGACGGAGCCAAGGGCGGAGGAGGTCCGTCGCGCGTTTCCGAAACCAATGTGCAGGTAGAAGGGATTGACGAGCCGGATATAGTAAAAACCGACGGCACTGAAATTTATTTTTCCAAAGAAGTTTATGATTATTATATTCGTCCGTTGTCCGGGATTCGTTTTGACGAGTCGGTTATCTATCCTCCGGAGGTGAAGCGCGGCGTAAAAGCCGTGCGGGCATTTCCGCCTGCTGATTTAGCGATAGATTCGGAGATTGATAAGGCCGGCAATCTGCTGCTTTACGACGGTACGCTGTTGGTTTTTTCCGGCAATTCCATTTTCGGCTACAGTGTTTCCGATCCGAAAAATCCGTACGAAAAATGGACACTGGAACTTGATGAAAACAACTTTATCGAAACCAGCCGTTTGTACAACGGAAAGTTATACCTTGTTGTAGGAAGTAGGGCGCGATTTGACCGGCCGTGCCCGATACCGCTTTTTAAAGGTACTTTTCCCGTCGTAATACCATGCATTGAGGTGTACCGTCCGGGAGGATCGCCTGTTCCGGTGGATACGACCTATACCGCGATGGTGATTAATCCTGCAAGCGGCGAGGTGGAGCGCCGGGTTTCATTTGTGGGTTCGAGCGACAATTCGGTTATTTATATGTCTACGGACGCGATCTATCTGGCATACGGGCGACCCGCGGAGATTGTGGGGGTGTACTACAATTTTTTGGCAGAGGCTGCGCACGATTTGTTTCCCGCTTCGCTTGTGGAGCGAATCGGTAAGTTGGGTACGTATGATATCAGCGAGAGCGCAAAACTTACCGAACTTGGGATCATTCTTTCGCAATACCAGAGTTCGCTCTCAAGCGACGAGCAGTTGAAATTGGAAAACGAGCTTGCCAACCGCGGGAAAGATTATTTCAAGGCGCATGCGCGGGAATTGGAAAAGACCGAGATCGTGAAAATCAACGTTCGGGATTTTGCCGTAGCCGCAACAGGACAGGTTCCCGGTGCGCTCCTCAATCAATTTTCTCTCGATGAATTCAAGAATCATCTCCGCGTCGCGGTTACCATCGGAGAGCGATCGCGCTTTTGGGGGTTTGTTGGATTTTCCGGCCAGACAGAGAGCGTGAACGATGTGTATATATTGGACAATGACCTGGAGACGGTTGGTTCTGTCGAGGGACTCGGCGTTACAGAACGGATTTATTCGGTGCGGTTTGTGGGCGACAAAGGATATGTGGTGACGTTTCGTCAGGTTGATCCTTTTTACGTTTTGGACTTGTCTAATCCTCGTGCGCCGGAAATGAAGGGCGAGCTTAAAATTCCAGGCTTTTCTTCGTACCTGCATCCGATTAGTCGAACCCGAGTGTTGGGCGTTGGACAAGAGGGGTCACAGGTAAAACTATCGCTCTTCGATGTAGCCGACCCCGCCAATCCCAAAGAGGCCGCCAAGTATCTGTTAAGCGAATATTGGACCGAGGTTTCCAGCAATTATCACGCATTTCTCCTTGATGACAAGCACGAAGTATTTTTCGTGCCTGGCGGAAAAGGAGGATACGTGTTTTCGTACGTCAATGACAAACTTGAACTGAAAAAGGTAGTGAGCGGCATTGCCGTAAAACGGGCAGTGTATCTTGACGACTATCTTTACATCATCGGTCAGGATAAAATCGTGGTGATTAACGAGAACGATTGGAAAGAAGTGAATAAGTTGAATTTGTAGAAACGCCCGCGCGGGGTTCGATACTTACATTAGTATGGCACGATTTATCACTTTTAGAGGTTCGTCTACGACTACGCTTTCGCCGACAAAGACAATGTTTGTTTCTTTGCTGATTGTACTTGCAGGAGGAGCGGTTGGTTATTTTTTCGGGTTGCCAATGGCGCAAAATGCCATGAAGAGTAAAAACTGGCCGTCGGCCGAAGGTACCGTCACGGTTTCGCGGCTATCAACCCATACAGGATCTGACAGTACTACCTATGGCGCTGACATTGCGTACGACTATACGGTTGAAGGTGTTTTGTATACCGGTAGTAAAGTTACGTTTGGCGACTACAGCTCTTCTGATCCATCCCACGCGAGGGAGGTTGTTAATCGCTATAGCGAAGGAAAGTCGGTGATAGTGTATTACAATCCGGATGATCCTAAAACATCTGTGCTCGAGCCCGGCGCAAACTGGAGCAGTTTTATGGTAGCGGGCATCGGCGGCCTCTTCGTGTTAGTAGGACTTCTTGGGTTTGCGAGTTCGCTCAAAAAAGTAATCCGCGGTACGGATGCGGCTCCGCCATCGGCCCCCCCGATTTTGACTATCCAGCAGTAGCGAAGAGAGAGTTGACTCTCCGCGCCGCTGTCTTTATTCTTAAGGATGGTACCCTTATTCTAACTGGAACGTGCATTGGCGAAAGGAACGGCTGATATGATAGGACCCAAAGAGCATATGATTCCGATGTACGGCTTGCGATGCGCGGGGATTGTTTTTGTGGCCGTGATTATGCTCGCACAATTTCTGGCTGGATATTATCTGTTCGGTATTATGCTGTTGGGTATGGTCGTCTGCGGGTTGCTCAATACGCTCGTCATTTTTGTCAATGGCGGCAGAATGCCAAAGCTCCTCTACAAAAACGAGAAAGAAAAGCCAGAGTCGTGGGGCGAGGTAGCGCCGCGAGGCGAAAAGGTGTGGGAGCTTGTCGGCCGAGGGAAAAAAGAGATCGCCTTTGACGGAAGCGTCCGATTGAAATTCTTAGCAGACAGATTTCGCGTGCCCCGCCTCGATAGCGTATTTAGCTTAGGGGATTTTATCAGTTATGCCTCCGCCCTTCCTTTGTTGCTTTGGGCAATTCTAGCGTAATTGGAAACATTGTTGGAACGAAACGCCTTCGCAGAATATTGCGGAGGAGTTTTTTTTGTTGTATTTTAAGCTTCAAGCCGCAGTCGATTTTCAGACCGTAGTTGATAACTTTTGTGGATAATCCCTAGGGACATTTTTTTCGGTGGAAAATAGTATTATTATTTAAATGTGAGAGAAGTTCAATTATCTAACCGCGCCTTCTCGCTTTTAGAGCTTATCATTGTTGTTGCCATTTTGGCGGTGCTCGCCTCAACCGCTATTATTACCGTAAATCCCGGCCGACGGCTTACTGAAGCTCGTAATGCCAGACGACACGCCGAAGTAAAAATTCTTTCTGGAGCCATAAACCGTCATGCCCTTGATAACGGCGGCGATTTTATTTCGAATATTAGCAGTACCTTACAAATGATGGGGACTGCTGTTTCCGGCTGCCGCACTAGCTGTGGAAAGGGCAAAACAAATTCTTTTACAGATGACATCAGGCAAGAGTTTGATGAGGGGATTTACTCGGATACCTTGTGGGGCGTAAATAATTCCGCGGTTGAACTAACTCCGGCCGGCAAAACAAACAGCAGCGGAATATATATCTCCTCAATAAAAGATGCTACGGCCAGCACCACTTGGACAACGATTTCCTGGACACCTTTAGCGCCTTACGGAAAAGAGCTTCCGGGTAGCGGCGCGTCAGAAACCGCGTATTCATCCGGCAATGCCAACATGAATAGCAATGCCCTGCTTATGCACATGAACGAATCGGGCGGAGCTATTGTTGACTCGAGCGGAAACAACAAAAACGGAACAAATCATGGAGCAATGTATGGAGCAGCCGGCAAATTAAACAAAGCCCTAAGCTTTTCCTCAACTACTCAGCTAACTGTATATCCAGTTGCCGACTCTTCGCTGTATCAGGGATCGCCCAACAGCAATGTCGGTGGTTCCACAATCCTTGAAGTATATCCGTGGAATATCGGCTATAACAAGCGAGCTGTTATAAAATTTGACTTATCCAGTATCCCGGCCAATGTCAATATTAGCTCGGCCAAACTTTTTCTTAGAGAATATACCACCTATGGAGGAACCAGGACGCTTAACCTTCATAAAGTAATCAAAAACTGGACCGAAGCCGGAGTAACCTGGAATAAATATAATGGAACCAATAACTGGACAAATGACGGCGGCGACTTCAACTTTAGCGCAAGCGCTTCAGCAACAGTCGGCTGGACCGGAGTTTTAAAATGGGACAATTGGGACGTTACCCAAGACGTTAAAAATTTTTACAGCGGCCCTGAATCCAATTTGGGCTGGATTTTAAAAGATTCAAATGAAGACACCTCCCAGGCCTACTGGTTTTTCTATTCCAGAGAAGGGGAGTATCAACCATATCTTTTAATTGACTATTCAACGCCGGCTGGATACGTAGATATCGGTCAGGCCCTGTTTGTTTCTGTCCCTAATGAGGTTACGATTGAAGCCTGGCTTAAAACCGATATTATTCCCACCGAAGACAAGGTTGCATTTTACCACGGCTGGAAAGGAGAAATTGAAATTGGCGCAGCCCGAAATACCGGCAAATTTTTTACGGCAATTGATCAAGTAGCCGGCGGCTGGACAGGGGTTTCGACTACACAAGCGTATGCAGCCGGCACATGGCACCATGTAGCCGCAACCTATAAATCCGGAGACTCGCTCAAGATCTATGTTGACGGCATCTCTCAAGGATCGCGGTCGCTTGCTCCCGACGCCCTTCTCAATCCCGCAACGTACCATCCAACCACTATCGGCGCCTATACGGTTTGGAATGGCAATAGAACCAATAAATGGCTCGGCGACATTGACGAGCTGGCCGTATATGGCCGGGTTCTTTCAGCCCAAGAAATCTTAGAGCATTACCAACGAGGGGTGCTAAGGATTTTGTTTCAGGCGCGATCCTGCAACGATAGTGCCTGCGCCGAAGAAGATTTTGTTGGTTCTGACGGCACGGTCTCATCCTCGTATTCTGAAATTCAAAACTCAACCGTAAATTTTCCCTCGCTGTCACTTATAAATCTTCCGCCCAATCAATATTTCCAATATACAATGACTCTTGAAACCGATAATCTTTTTTATTCGCCTGCTCTAAACAAAGTAGTAATTACCGATGACGGCGACGGAACTGAATTTACGGCTGATGCCTGTATTGATTTAACCGATGACCTGGCAGGAAAATATATCGGCAAAATCCCCACTGATCCAAAAGACGGCAATATCCAAAAATCTTATTACGCGGTCAAAAAGATCGCCAACTACTATGTGCAAGTAAGAGCTTGCAGCGCCGAACTTGACGAAACTATTGAATCCCCCCCGCCGGCGCTGTAATCTCCATAAGACTTAAAAGTTTTTATTGTATTCCTCCAAAAATGATATAATAAAATTATGAAGCGATCTTTGTTCGTGACAATAATTTTTATTGGAGTTGTACTGCTCGTTAATCCGGCATTTGCTTTGTCGGTTATTGACGTTAAAGACAAAACGCCGAAAGACAATCCTTGTGATAAAAGCCTTGTACCGAATGATATTTATGAAGATTTCAAAGAAGCCCTGGCGAAGTTTTTATCCGGCGATGCGGTAAAAGGAATTGATAAGCAGATTGCCGATGAAACCAAGATGAATAAAACCGTACCGGTTGAAATTTATGTTGATGATTTAGACGGTTTTAAAAAACAATACAAAGATGACCGTGACGGAATCGAAACCGATAAAACCGCTGAAGAGTTGGAGCAAGATGCCGAGAATATCTATAATTCTCACCCGGCTTATACCTACACTACCGACAAAAAAGTGAACGGCGTACAGACAATTAAGGTTAAATTCTTCTGCCAGAAAGATTTGCGGCTGCGAACGATTGATAACGATGAATCAAGCGGCTGGAAGCTTTACGAACAGATGCTTCATGAATTTATCCATGTCAAGATTTACAATTATGATGCGGTAGGAGTAAAACCTCCATTTGACGACCACGACCAAGATCCTAAAAATGATGATCAAGAAGAATTTTTCAAAAAATTCAAAGAATATTTTGATAAGTACAAAAATACGTTTGCGGCCGCGCTCCAGAACGAACCGCCGGCTACCGAGTTAGCGCAAGCAGAAACAGTAAGCCTTGAAGATTTGGGCATCAAAGAGCCAAGGCTTCTACCGACTAGCAAGCTTTATTTCTTAAAAGAATGGGGTCGCGGTATCAAAAGATTATTCACCTTCGGCGCCGTGGCAAAAACTAGGTTTGAACTTGAAATCGTCAACAAGAAAGCCGCAGAGGCAAAAATAGTCAAGGAAAAAGATCCGGAAAACGCCGAAGCCGTCGCCAAAGCATTCGAGAATTACCAAAAAGCTCAAGAAAGACTTAAAAATCGTTTCGAATCGCTAAGAGAAACTTCCCAGAATCCTAATGTTGACCGTCTTCTTGATCAGCTTGCCGATCAAGTCGTAAAGCACGAAAAGCTATTTGACGAACTCGCCGAAAAAGCAAAGCATGACGCTGAAATGAATTCAATCAGAAACATGAAGGCAATTGTCGAAGAAACCGTTATCGCCGCCTCCAAAAAGGACACTGCCGCAAACTTTGCCGGAAAAATCGAACGCGCTTTTATTAATGCTAAAGGAAGCGAATTAAAGCATCTTCGCTCGGTTGAAATTCTTGACCGGATCTCCCAAAAGGCGTCGGAAGAAGCACGGTTAGCGCTTGAGAAAGTGCGTGAAAATTTGCTTAGCGGCGTGCAAAAGGGCCTAAAAAATCTTATAGAACAAAGAGGGGTAGGGGCGCTAAAAGAAACCTTTGATCAGCTCCCCGGCGATGACCTGCGACATCTTTCGGTTCTTGAAGAAGTTAATCAGAATTTAAAATTCAGCCTTCCTCATCTAAGACCGGAGGATCTAAGGCTTAGTCTCCCTCATCTAAAGTCCGAGGATCAAAGAGCATTTTCTGAAATGGAAGTCCCAGAAATTCTGGATCAAGTCCTTGAGGGACTGAAAGAGTCTTTTAAAAAATCGGAAAGGGATATTGCTAATTACGCCGAGTCCGAAATCAATTATGTCAAAGAACTTTTAGAAAGAAATATACATTTCTACGACAAGCTTCTCGTCGAGGAAATTTCGGCCGGCGACGAACAGAAAGATAAGCTTTTTAAACAAGCCGAAGAAAAACTTCAACAAGCGCAGCAGGTATTTGACCAAAAGAAATACGGCGAGGCGTTCGGATTGGCCAGGGCCGCAGAGGCGTTAGTACGGGAAGGAATGCGCAAGTTTCAGGGGTTGGATGCTCCGGAAAAAGAATTTACAACCGGTGAGCCGGCGAGGCTGGAGACAGAACTATTTTTTGATATGGAAATTGACGGAGCTAAGGTAGGTAGTTTTAAAACGGTTGATGGCTTGGAAAATGCGCAGGAAGTTGTCGAGTATCAGGAGGGAACGGAACGGGTTATGCACAAACGACCCGGAAAAACAAATTACAGCAACATCATACTTCGGCGCGGCAATATGCATACCCCGGAATTGTTCGAGTGGTATAAGAAAGTTACCAAAGGCGTTACCGAGCGCAAAAACATTTCCATTATTATCCATAATCAGGCCGGGAGCGCGACCGCGCGGTACAACTACTTTGAAGCATGGCCGTGCAAGTGGAAAGGACCTTCGCTTGATGCAAGAAGCGGTACTATTCCTGTTGAAGAAATTGTGATTTGCATTGAGCCTCGTGAGCCGGAAAAACCGGCCCCGGCGCCGCTACCTCAACCGCCGATAGAAACAAGATGCAAAATTGCCTGTATCCGCTACGATCCGGTATGCGGCGCAGACGGAAAGACATATTCTTGCGGTTATGCTGATGCCGAATGCAATGGCGTAAAAGTGGTATATTCCGGAGAATGCCGCATTGGAAAACCCATGGAGCCCGTTCCTGTCGAACCTAAACCCACAGAAGGTTGCTATTGTATTCAGGTATATCAACCGGTCTGTGGCGTTGACGGAAAAACCTACGGCAATTCATGCGCCGTAAAGTGCGCTGGTATAGGAGTTCAATACGAGGGTGAATGCAAAATAGAAGTAAGGTGTCCATTCTTTGCGCCGCCGGCACCGGATTTCTGCCTAAACGGAAAAATTATTTCCGGCGGCCATGACGCCAATGGCTGTCAGTTGCCGCCGAGGTGCGAATCAATTACAAAAACATGTCCATTATATCCAATGCCTGTTTGCGGCGAAGGATACGGCTCTAAAAAATATATTATTGACGGTTGTGAAGTAACTAAATGCGAATGGACCGGTTCTGGCCTTTCACCTGCTTCGAGTTCTGTCATAGAACCGCCTCCGCCCGCCCCGACTGATACAGAATTGTTGCAGTCTACATATTTAAAATTTTAATTGACGCCCGACCCCTTTCTTGATATACTGGTCGTAGTTCCCATTACTTCATCATCGGGGAGGGACGCGTGCTTTTCATACGTTGCGTCGTGAGAAATCGAGCTTCGCTTATTGTGTCGCTTATTTGTGGTTTTCTTATTTTTTATTCGTCGCGGACCGCGTTTTCAGAAGATATTGTTACATTAATCTTTTCAGCGTTCGCCCTGTTGCTCGGATGGATGGTTTGGCTTAAGGCTACTGCCCATGGAACGTTTAGGATGTACAATCGTGCTATGAACGTTCTCAGGCGATACGGAATGAAAAGTATTCAATTTCAGAACGTAAAACCGCATGATTATTGCACTAAGGTGGGGCATAAGATGGCGGTAGCGGATTATCAGCGAAATGCCCCGAAGAAGCGTACATAGAAAATCCAAGAAAAAGGAGGTGCGCGGTGAATAAGAATCGGACTGCGCGGGACTTCGTGATTGACATTGCGAGCCGTTCGCCGTGCAGGATCCGGGTGGCAGCGGTTCTCTCTGACAATCACGGGATTTTTTCATGGGGATGGAATCATCCGGCTCCTGACGGCTCGGGCGTGCACGCGGAAGAACACGCTATCAGCCGGGCAAACCGCAGGCGTCTTAAGGGTTCGCGGCTAACGGTTTTTGGCGCGCGCCGCAAGAACGAAGCTCCGGTCACCGCTCGGCCGTGCAAGGATTTTTGCCTTCTGCTCGCCTTGAAATACGGCATTGCAGTCATTGAATATGGCACAAAAAGCGGAACATGGATTGTCGAAAAATTGGGGTATGTGCGGGCTCGTTAGACACGATCTGCGTATTTCCTCACATTGTGCCAGAATGATGGCAGTAAACGCACGCATAAAGGGGGCACACATGACGCCAAAGACAATCTTGAATTGGTATTTCGCGCCAAAGTTCTTCGAAAAAAACGGCACAATATATAGACTTCTCGGAATCCACATATTCAAAAGATTTCTTCCGACGGGCGGAGATTATATACTGCGTCTCAGCCGCACAAGGTTAATAAAAAAGGGTTCTGTCGAGGAGCTCGTACATTACGAAACGGAAGCAAGAATCTTCGAGGCCCTCCATTTTGTAATGGGAATTCTTATGATGTTGCCGCTATTGGGGGGATTGAACCCTTTTTCTTTTTCTTTCTTTGTCGTGAATCTGATGGTGAATATCTATCCCGTCATGGTACAGCGCTACAACAGGATCAGAATACTCAACATCCTTTCACGTCGAAAAAAATAGGTGCGGGCGAGATAATTCGCCCGTTTTTTTCAAACGTCTAGATGCGGTAGAATATAAGTGAAAGTGTGTGCGCAAGCGAGGAGGAATAAAATAGGCCTTGGAGGATTTACCATGAGGATATTTATCGACGACTTACGCGAGGCTCCTGAGGGATATCGCGTAGCTCGAAATTTTCAAGAATTTCGAAAGAGCATTGAAGAAGCAGTAGAAGGAGACGAGGTCGTTGAGGCGATCAGCTTTGATAATGACCTTGGAGAAGGAGAGCGGGAGGGTTACGAAATAATGAAATGGCTTGCAGAAAGCTACCCACAGTATATGGTGGGTGAAACCGAAATCACAATTCATTCTGCTAATCCAAGAGGAAGAGAAAACATGGAGGCATATATAGAATTTTGCCGTAAGCATCGAGAGGACTTGCTTGAAATGAAAAGTCGGAAACATCCATGGGGTGAAATGGAGAATGAGTGAGGGATTTATACGAGTTGAAGATTTATGACCGAGGCGTTGTTTAAGAAAAGAAAAACGAAAGCCGCCCGCATTAATCGTATCCTGAAAAAACTCTTTCCTCGTGCAAAAATCGTGCTCAAGTATTCCAATAATTGGGAGCTTTTGGTTGCGGTGATTTTGTCTGCGCAGTGCACCGACAAGAAGGTGAATGAGGTAACCGCAGAGTTGTTTAAAAAATACCGGACGCTTGAAGATTACGTGAGTGCGGATCCAAAAAAATTCATGCAGGATATCAGATCCACCGGCTTTTACCGCAACAAAACCAAAAATATTCTCGCTGCTGCCAAGGCGGTGAAAAGACGGTACGGCGGCAGGGTGCCGGATGCGATGGAGGAAATTTTGAAACTTCCCGGGGTGGCGCGAAAAACCGCCAATGTCGTACTGGGTAATGCGTATGGCGTTGTGGAGGGCATTGCGGTTGACACGCATGTGCGCCGGCTCTCGCGGCTGCTTGGGCTGACCAACGAAACCGATCCGGTAAAAATCGAGCGCGACCTTATGGTGATACTTCCGAAAAAGGAGTGGTTTGGTTTTGCCTATCGCCTTATTGATTATGGCAGGAAGTATTGTCCGGCACGGCCGCACGATCATGCAAGGTGCCCGCTAAGTAAAAGAATTTGAAGTTTATGTATCCTTGAGAGAGGATTGCCGATTTTGCTATACTATATTTGTTGGAGCCGATTAGGATAGTAATATTCCATGGCTGAACTTAAGATTTTCGCCGGTCAGGCGGGTACGATATTATCGGAAAAAGTATGTCGGGAACTTCATATCACGCCGGGACAGGCGCGCGTTAGCCGATTTGCCGACGGCGAAGTAGATGTTCAATTTTTAGAAAATGTCCGCGATTCAGACCTTTTCATTATTAATTCTACAAATCCTCCGGCAGAAAATTTAATGGAGGTGGCGTTGTTATGCGAAGCGGCTCGGGGATCGTCTGCTGGCCGAATCACGCTTGTGCCGACATACCTCGGTTATAATCGTCAAGATAGGAAAGACAGGCCCCGTGTGCCTATCAGCGCCCGATTGGCGGCTCGCGTGCTATCGCTATGCGGCGCAGACCGCGTGCTGCTTCTGGACCTTCATTCCGAGCCCACCATGGGTTTTTTCGATCCCCGCATTATTACCGACCATTTGTATGCTTCGCCCATCAGCATTCCTTATTTGAAAACGCTTCTGAAGGGAGATTTTGTTGTGGCTGCGCCGGATAAAGGAGGAGGTCCGAGGGCTGAGGCGTATGCGGCCCGTTTGGGTCTCGGAGATTACGTGTTGTTTACCAAAAGCCGTTCCGGAACGGGGGAGATTAAAGAGCGCTCAATAAAACTTATTGGAGATGTGGACGGAAAAGACGTGGTATTTGTTGACGACATGATTGATACTGCCGGTACGCTGTCAGCCGACATTGCTGCTGCAAAAGAACACGGTGCGAGAAATGTATATGTGTTCGCTACCCATGCACTGTTTTCCAAAGATGCAATTGAGCGGCTTGATCGAAGCGGCGCCAAAGAAATAATTATCACCGATAGCATTTATCATCCTCCCGAAAAACTGAAAACAGAACATGTCAAAATTACGGTGCTCTCGCTTGCGCCGTTTCTTGCCGATGCCATCTCGCGCATCCACAAAGGAGAATCGCTTAGCCCGCTTATTATGCAAACATAAAAACCCGGCTCCCGAAGTCCGAGTTAGATCTTTTTTTGGGATGCCGCGCGGAATTTGCGGAAGAGCAGAGCTGCGGTTGTAAGAATGACGCCCGCAAGTACGAGTGAGAGAAGCGGATCCAAGGAGTAATTCCCGGAGTTATACATCTGTACTGCGCCGATAATAACAATAAGCGAGCCGGCCGTGTCAAAGAGCATATGCCAGAACAATGCCATGCGGCTATGCGTGTATGTTCCGCCCCGGCCCTTCGCCAGAATCCTTGAGGCCCAGATATTCGCGAGAAGCCCGAATGCGGCGATCGCGAAAAACGCGGGCGTGATGATGAGCGTAGGAGGGTTTGCGAGTCGTTTGAGCGCCTCGTTCGTGATTAAAATGACAACAGGTACAAATAAGAGCAGAATGAGCATGGCAGACCAACGGTTGAGCGCCGCCGGAGAAATGCGGCCGATGCGCATTTCTGAACAGAGCGCGATCACGCTTGCGAATACGTGAATAAGAACGTGGAGGCTGTCAGAAATCATCGCCCAGCTGCCGGAATATAGACCTATGGCCAGCTCTGCGGCAAATACCAGCACATTCAGCGCTAAGACCGCCAAGAAACGGTCTTTATTGCTTCCGCTCCCCATCGGTTTCTACCGCTCCTGTTTTTACTTTTTTCAAACGCCCTATCGAGAGTGTACCACCGCGCCATGAAAAATCAAACACCGATTGCGTGTTGAGGCGGCGAGAGACTGAGGCGTCCCGAGACGTCCGGGCGAATATACAATCGTTGTACTTATTAGGAAAATAATGGTAAGATGGTTATAATATGAAAGAAGTTTTCCACAAAAATTTTCATATCCTCGAGAGCGTGGAATCTGGTAAGGGCAACAGAAAGAGAATGTTTATTCTCGATACATGGAAACCGCCGCAAGATATTTGGCTAATTGGTTGCGCAATAGGCCTTCTATGCATAAAGAGCGACAATTTTGAAATCTATCTTGCTGTCTCGAAAAATCCTGAATTAGAACCAATAAAATATCTTGTCGGTCTCAAAAAGGACTGGCTTTTTTATCAACAGCGAGATGTGTACGCATATTCTACGGGCATTAACGATCTTATGAGCTATCAATTTTTGCCAGAAGGGCATGGATTTCTCATAAAAAAGGATGAGCCGATTTATATCAAAGTTGGCGCAGTAAATCTTACAATCAACACCGCAGAATATGATGCGTTTTGCAATTTATATTATACTCTTGCCTAAGAGTGGCGACCGATCCGTTTCACGCAGCCGACCCCAAAGAATGTTGCAATGGCTTGCCAGGATTTGGTTTTAGACCGACCCACACCGCATAATGTTCAACGATAAAAAATCTATGTCAGAAAAAGAAACAAACCCCAAAAGGAAATCGTTAAGAGAAATGATAGAAAGAACGCTCGAGTTTCTTGGCGAAGGAGATAACCCCCCTTTCCCAGTGCTTAGAATATTAGCAGAGAATTTCAGTGAATCAGAAAGGGGGTTACTCGAAGAAAAAGGTTACACGGTAGTTGAAGTAAAAAATATAGAAGAACTATTGAGCGATGGAATAAGAAGCTTGCTTCTTCAAGCCCAAGCTATTCAAACAGGTAAGGGTGGTGAAAGCGGGACTAGGCCAGATCTACCACGTAAACTTGCTATAGTTATTTCGCCAAAACTTAGAAAGGAAGCGATGTTGCGGGAAGATATTGATTCTGCTGGTGAAAGATTTAGAGACATTTGGATCAGAGAAGCTCAATACATGGTTGCCATAGATGAAGAAAACCCTTATTGAGCCGACAGGGCGAGTATTATCGAATACAGCAGTAGTTCGCCAATAGGTTCTAGGCCTCGTCCACTACCCTCCGCACAAAGAACTTTTTATTGAAAGACCTAATTGATCTAACCAAAATAAAGAGGGACGCCATTGAGCGCCCCACGCAAGATTTCTAATGAGGTGACCTTATACAGCGCCTTTACATATTTCTAGAGCATGCTACGACATAGACAGTGTTTTATTGAAAGCCGAGAAGGAGAAAAGTAAATGCGTGGACCGAGCGATTCATCCACCGAGCCGAACCCGGACCAGACTTGGTCTAGGCCATATGCGGCGATGACAGAAGACGGATGTAAGATCGGCGTGATACTCAAAGTTAATGCTCCTTCCCAAGATGGTTTGCTTTTCATCAACTACGCGGTAATTCACGACAATCTCTTCAGGGAGTTTGTGGGATTTCGTTACAAAGATTCTTCAAGAAATCTCACCTATGGCCGTCCAATTGGCAAAAGCGTGGATAGCCGAATCGTAAACGGACAAACAGAAATTAATGTTTCTAATCCTGCGACAGATCACCTTCTTGATAGAGTCAAAAAGCTTCTCAACGCCGAAATGCTCATAAGGGAATACATTGCAGTCCATAAGCCCGCGGGATGGCCATCAAATTGGCCTCCAATAATAAGTAGTGGTTCCGTATAATTTCCAAGACTCATAGGATGCCTGACAACTCGGGCATCTTTATTTTTTGAATTGGACGGTCGGTATTTTCCGCGACATCCATTTTCGATCGTGCCTATTCATGCCGTAATGCCTCGATGGGGTTTTTGAGCGCAGCTCTGCGCGCCGGGTAGAGACCGAAAATAAGGCCGATGCACGCCGCAACGCCAATACCAAGAAAAGCGGCCGAGACGGGGAATGAGAAGCCCCAGTTGAGCGAGATTGTCCTGCTGAGTATAACGGCCGCGGCAAACGCTAATGCCGTTCCGAGTATGACGCCGGCAAGACCGCCAATCGCCGTAAGAAATGTCGCCTCAAGAAGAAATTGGATAAGGATATTTTTGTCGGTTGCCCCCACTGCTTTTCTTAGTCCTATTTCCTGCGTTCGTTCCGTAACCGCAACAAGCATTATGTTCATAATCCCGATTCCTCCCACGACGAGAGATATGGCGGCGATGGAAATGAGAAGAACCGAGAGAATTTTGGAAATAGTGCCGATGCGTTTTACCATATCCGCCTGCGTCATGACGTGAAAATCGTCTTTATCCGGATCGCTAATGTTGTGGGTTTCTCTTAGCGTCAGTTCAATATCCCGGGCAACGCGGTCTACGATTTTTTCGGTTTCCGCTTGAACGATGATGGCGTGGAAATAATTGATGCCCAAAAGATATTTTTGCGCGGTCGTATATGGAATGAAGACCATGTCGTCGATGTCGATGAACGAAGCTTTTCCTTTTGACGGAAGGACGCCTACGACGCGGAAGAGGCGGCCCTCAATTTTTATTTTCTGCCCTGCCGCATCAGAAGAACCGAACAATTCTTTTTTTACGTCGGCGCCGATGACGGCGACCGGCGCGAGGGATTTTACGTCCTCTTCTTCAAAGAATGACCCTTCGGACGGATACAGTTCTAGGATTTTTGCGATCAGTTCGGTGCTGCCTCGGAAATTCGTCCGTTTCGTTTCGCTTCCGTAAGATACGGTGACGGCGCCTGCGACGGCTGGCGTAAGTTCTTTGAGTCCTTGCACATAGGATGGGTTTCGTAGCGCTTCAACATCGCGGGATCTCAATGAGTTGGTGAATATTTCTCCGAAGTCGGAAGGGCCTCGCGGTTCCCGGCCGGGCTCAACAATGATCGTTCGGGAACCGAGTCCCCGCACTTCTTCAAGAATCAAATTTTCAGCTCCCTTGCCGACGGACATGATGAGTATGATCGCCGCAATGCCGATAACGATGCCCAAGATCGTGAGTGCGGACCGGGATTTGTTGGAGCGGATTCCGGCGAATGAAGTTTTTGCATAATCGTGGAGCGTCACGGAAGTGTTATTTTATGAAATGGTTTTTAGCTTCATGGCGGTGATGTACCGGTATATCGCTTTCAATCGTGCCATCGCGAAGGTGAATGATGCGCTGGGCATGTTCGGCGGTGTATGTTTCATGAGTTATAAGAATGACGGTTCGTCCTTCTTTTTCGTTGAGCCGTTGGATAATTTCCATAATCGTCTGCCCTGATTTTGAATCCAGATTCCCGGTTGGTTCGTCAGCAAAAATGATATCAGGATCGTTGACGAGCGCGCGCGCAATTGCAACTCGCTGGCGTTCTCCGCCGGAAAGTTGTGACGGTTCATGATTGAGGCGATGCGCAAGGCCGACTGCCTCGATCGCGCGCCGCGCGAGTTCGTCGTGATGGGACGAATGAACGGACGAGTAGAGCAAGGGAAGCTTGACATTGTCCAGCGTCGTCGTTCGCGGAAGTAGGCTGAAGGATTGAAATACAAACCCCATTTTCTTGTTGCGGATGCGCGCAAGTTCCCCGTCCGTCCAATCGTCAATTGTCTTGCCCCCAAAATGATATGTTCCTCGTGTCGGTCGATCGAGAAAACCGAGAATATGGAGCAGGGTTGATTTTCCCGATCCGGACGGACCCATGATGGCTACAAACTCCCCCTCGCGTATTGCGAAAGAAACCCCGCGAAGTGCCGGGGTTTCAACTGCGCCGTCGGAATACACCTTTTCTAGATTTTCCACCTCGATAAACGCCATTATTTTTCAGAGACGATTATTTGCTCTCCTTCCTGGACGCCGGCAGTAATCTCGATGTTGCCGTCCGAGCCGCGGAGTCCGGTTTCTATCTTTCTTTCTTGGATGTTTCCGTTATCCAAGAGAATGCGCAAGACTTTGTCTCCGTTTTTCCGTATCACGGAGCGCTGCGGTGCGATAAGTACGTTTTCTCTTCGGTCGGTCACGATATCAATGTTCGCGGTCATTCCGGATTTGATCCGTTCGTCTTCTTTATTGAATTGCAGCGTCGTGGTATACGTTGTCACTCCGTCGACGATAGTTTCTGCGGGGTCGATTGCAGTGATGTTTGCTTGAAAAATCGCGTCGTTTCCGTATGCGTCGAGCGTAATTGACGCCGCGTCACCGATGCGTATTTTGGAAATATCCGTTTCGGGTACATTCGCTTCGATTTCGAATTGCGCTTCGGAAATTAGCGAGATGAGCGGTTGGTTCGGCCCGACGATTTCTCCGGCTTTCGCATTTTGAACGGTTACTACGCCGCCGATCGGCGAGCGTAGGATTGCTTTTTCTATCTGCGCTTCAATAACTTTTGTGTTCGCTTCGGCTTGCGCGATGAGCGCATGTTGAGAGGCGATATTTGCTTCGGCTTGGGCAACTTGAGCTTCTTGCGCGTCAATTTGTTCTGCGGTCGGGCCGGCTTTTTTAAGCAAGAGTTCGTCCTCGGCGCTGCGCAAAACATTTTCCGAGTCGGTCACTTTTGATTGAGCGACGTCGATATTCGTTTGGTTCGTTGCCAGTTGGGCGGCAATCAGCTGTTTTTGGCCGCTGATGTTTGCGGCGGCAGTATTGATATTGGTCAGGGCAGTGTTGGTGTTGCCCTTGTGGGTATTGATAGTCGTTTGCGAAATTCCCGTTGCGGAGTTTATGGCCGAGTAAAGCGCAGTAAGGAAATTTCTGATGATGACGAGATGCGCTTCTGAGCGGTTAAGGGTTTGGTCGAGCGCGGATTGGGTTGAAAGAGATGAGACAGCATCGAGCTCGATTTTTAGATTTTTAAGCGCGTTCCCCGCTGTAAGGCGGTCGGATTCTGCGTTTGTTTCTGCTTGCGAATTGGATGAAATGAACGTGAGCTGGGGATTGTTCGATTCGTCGTCGGTAAACATCTCGTCGGTCTGCTTGCGTACCGCGTCGTCTGATTTGGTGTGCGCATCCGTTATAATATCTTCTATACCGTCGTAGAGATTTGTAAGATCAATTGCGGCCCTTTGTTTTGTATTTTCGAGATTTGTTCGGGCGTCCGCCAGCGCCTTATCGGCGTTTGAAACTTTTGTTTCCGCAAGCTGTATTTCTTCGGGCCGCGTGCCACGGATTAATTCTCTAAGCTTTGCCTCTTGGGTTTTGAACGCGGCTTCATATTGAGCGCGCTGCGCTCTTGCGCTTGCCACCCCTGCTTTTGCCTGCGCGAGTTGGGCAAGAGATTCGGCATTTTCAAGTTCGGCGAGTATGGTGTTCGCCCCTACCCTTTGTCCTACGACGGCATATACGCGCGCTATTTTTCCGCCGACCTCAAGGGCAAGCGTGATGTTTTGCGCAGGCGTGACGCGTCCGGTGAAATTTACTTCTTGCGTGAGATCGCTTTCTGTCACACGGATAACATCAAATTTCGGCATCGGCCCCCGGGTTATATAAAAGAGGACGACCCCCGCTCCCGCAATGAAAAGAATGACAAGAGCTGAAACCAGCGGTTTTTTTAGAAAAAACCTCATCTATATTATGATACTGAATTAATGGTTATTTGTCTTGGTAGGCTGTTGAGTATATTGCAGAAATGTTATTTAATAAAGATATGCCACTATAAGAGACTTTTTACTTAAGACCTCTTGCACAATAACTTTTCGTCGCTAAATTTCTCAATTTCGAGCGAGCCGAGGGGCGACGACGAGATTGTATACAGAGTATACGTCGAGGAGGAGCGACGAAGGCGCAGCCGAAATTAAGAAATTGCAGCAGAAAGGGTTATTGTGCAAGAGGTCTTTAGTCTCCGGGGCAGGTTCCATGCATACGCGCATTATCGGTGATCCGAGAAAAGATTTATATACCGGAATCATTGTCGCCGTGACGGGTGCTTTCATATTTGTTGCAGCAATTGCGGTATTCGGCGCAATGATCTATAGAAGAGTTGGCGAGATCAATAGCATGAGAAGTGAAATTCAGTTGAGGTTGACGGAAGTAGACATTCTTGCGCGGCTTACTTCGGGGTACGCAGCGGCCCGTCCTTATTTGGATGCCTTGAAGAATATTCTTCCGGCAAAAGATGAACTGATCGTTCTTGATCGTGATTTGGAAGCACTGGCAAAAGAGGTGGGGGTCGGATTCGGCTTCAGTTTTAGAGGAGAAACTCTATCTTCACAGTCTGGAGCAGGAGCGATCCAGTTCGATCTATTGCTCCAGGGGGATTTCTTTAAGTTGTTGGAGTATTTGGACCGGGTTAATAAGCTTACGTATTACATCAAGTTTCCCGGCGTTCAATTAACGAGCGGGCCGGGTGGCTATGTCATGTCGCTGAGCGGCATTCTTTTTACCCGGTAATGTTCGGTCGCAAAATTTAAATTTAGACTTGAGCCACGTTTGACGTGGCAGGAGTATAACATGAGGCGTCTTATTGATTTTTTGTTTCTGAAAAGTTATAAGGGATTGGCGATTGGCGCCTTCGCGGTGGTGCTTGTCATTGCGGCGTCTTTGGTATTTGGCGTAGGATTCTTGTTGTGGAGCGTTAATCAGGCGCTGCGTCCGCCTCGCGATACGCAATCGGATATAACCTACTTTAACCTTGATGCCCTCGAAAAGGTGAGGGATAAAATAGAGCGGTAGGTCTGGGGATGGATTCTGGCCCCGAACTAAAAATTTGGGCATGTAGTTCAGTGGTAGAACGCAGTCCTGACCCGCCCGCCTTGACTTCGCCGTTTCTGGGCGTATAGCTCAGTGGCAGAGCGCGTCTCTGATAAAGACGAGGTCGAAGGTTCGATCCCTTCTACGCCCACTCAGTCAAGGCGAAGTCGGGCGCGGTAAGACTGAAGCCGATGGTTCGATTCCATCCAGCCCACATTTTAGAAAAGCGCAAGGGAATAGTTCGGGCGGTTTTCGCTCCGCCAGGGCGGGCGAGCCTGCCTGCCTTCGGCGGCGAAAACCGTCCGAACTATTTCAAGAATAGACCACAAATTCGCCCAAATTTTAGTACGGGGCACAGTAAGGCTGGAGGTCGAAGGTTTTCCCTCCGGCTCCCGATTCGCCAGTTGGCGGAGAGGTTTGCCGGAGCCCCGTTAGCGGGATTGCATTTTGTGCCCACGAAGTATTCGTGGACAAAACGGGAACAATCCCGCAGAATCGCGCAGCGATTTGTGCGGGACGATTCCTTCCGCGCACGGAACATTTCCTCCGGTATTGATGAGGAAAGAATGTGGTTTCGGCGGTCGGATTATCTCTTTGCGCGGCGTAACGCGAGTAATGGACGACGGAGAGGTGATTGTTATCGGCTGTCTGCTTGTCCAGAAAGAGACCCTGACAGAATAGAAAGAATTGAAGTGCGTTGAGAATTTTCGGCCGTTCACGAACGGCTGTTTCTGTTATATTATGTAGAAGTATGTTGGAAGGTGAAAAACTCTCATTGCCCGAGCAAGAAGAAAGAATGCTGAAATTTTGGCGTGAAAGCAAAGTCTTTGAGCGTTCTTTTGAGAGAATGCGCGGCCGCAAAGCATTCCGGTTCTACGAGGGACCTCCAACGGCTAATGGCAGACCGGGCATTCACCACGTTCTTGCGCGAGCATTTAAAGATGTCATCTGTCGCTATAAAACCATGCGCGGTTTTTATGTTGAACGCAAAGCCGGATGGGATACGCATGGGCTTCCGGTTGAGATCGAGGTGGAAAAAGAGCTGGGGCTTAAAACCAAAAAGGATATTGAACAATACGGCATTGCCGAGTTTAATCGTAAGTGCAAAGAATCCGTGTGGCGCTATAAAGACGAGTGGGAGAAGCTCACCGAGCGTATCGGTTTTTGGCTTGACCTCAAGAATCCTTACATTACGTATCAGGCGCCGTATATTGAAACGTTGTGGTGGATTATCAAGCAATTTTGGCAGAAGAAACTTTTGTATAAAGGACATAAGGTGGTGCCGTGGTGCACGCGATGCGGGACTGCGCTTTCTTCGCATGAGATGGCATTGGGGTATAAAGAAACGGTTGATCGCTCGGTGTATGTGAAATTTAGGGTGAAGCATGAGTACTTCGACTCCGCTCAGGACAAGAAAGAATGGAAGAGCACTTCCATTCTTTCTTGGACAACGACACCATGGACGTTACCGGGAAACGTTGCGCTCGCGATCAACCCAGGTCATACGTTTGTGTGCGTACCCGATCCGCAGATAAAAAATCATTGGATCGTGCTTGAGCTTGAAAGTTTTAAACGGCTTTTGACCTCCGGCGTATTTCCCAAAGGATATGAGTCGCAGTTTTCCGCTCCTCCGTCGGCGTGGCGCAAAGGAGAATCTGGGAATTATGATGTATTCGATGGTAGGCGCCTTCTCGGTATCGAATACGAACAGCTTTTTAAGGTCAAAGAATTGCAATCCAAAAATTCGTTCAAGGTGTATGCGGCGGATTTTGTGGGTACCGGAGAGGGAACCGGCGTAGTGCATACGGCAGTGATGTACGGCGAAGATGATTATCAATTGGGCGCGAGAGTGGGATTGCCAAAGGTTCATACGGTCGATGAAGGCGGCAGGTTTGTCTCGTCCGCGCCGGTCGTCGCCGGGCTGTACGTGAAAGCGAAAGAAACCGACGAAAAAATTATCCGTTACCTTGATGAACGAAAATTTTTATTCGCCGAAGAACAGTATCGGCACGAATATCCCCATTGTTGGCGGTGCGACACGCCACTTTTGTACTATGCGCGCGATTCGTGGTTTGTAGCAGTAAGCAAATTGCGTAAAAAACTGAAAGAAAACAATAAGCAGATAAACTGGATTCCGTCACACATCAAAGAAGGTCGGTTCGGAGAGTGGCTGAAAGAAGCGAAAGATTGGAATTTTTCCCGCGAGCGGTATTGGGGGACGCCGTTGCCGATTTGGGAGTGTACCGGATGTCGAAATTTAGAAGTAATAGGCAGTCGTGAGGAGTTGACGCAGAGAACAGGGCTGGCGAAGAACCGTTATTTCGCAATGCGCCACGGAGAAGCGCAGATGAATGTGCAGGGCATCGCCGATGCGCACAGTGGAAGAAATCATTTGACGTTGCGGGGTAGAGCTCAAGCCGAGAAGACAATTTATGCTTTAAAAAGAAAGGGAGTGATACCGGATATTATTGTCAGTTCTGACGTGCTTCGGGCGCGCGAAACCGCCGAAATTGCGGCGTCGATTTTAAGCATCAAGAAAGTAATTATTGACCCGCGCATCCGCGAGGTGAATGTGGGTATTTTTGAAGGCGGACCAGTGCGCGGGTACAGCGATTATTATTCTTCGCGCATTGAAAAATTCGTCAAACGGCCGCCGGAAGGAGAAAATTTAGCCGATCTTCGTAAACGAGTGATAGAGTGTATCGAGGAAACGGAAAAAAAATATAGCGGTAAGACCATTTTGTTTGTCAGCCACGAATATCCCATTTGGATGCTTTATGGTGGATCCCGGGGTTTGTCCGACGAGGAAACCATTGCGTTGCGTAAAGGGAAACAAGAAAAGGACTTTATCGGATTAGCAGGAGTGGTGGATATTGAGTTTGCGCATCTTCCGCGCGACGATCAGAGAGCCGTAAATCTTCACCGTCCATATATAGACGGCGTAGTTTTTGGTTGCAGAAAGTGCGGCGGTAGAATGATACGCGTCAAAGAATTGGCAGACGTATGGTTTGATTCGGGCGCAATGCCATTCGCCCAAAATCATTTTCCGTTTGAAAATTATTTTGTCAGGCGAAATTCCAAATTCCAAATTCTCCTTCGATCCCGAGCTCAGGACCGAGGGGCAAATTCCAAATTCAAGAAGCTTTCATACCCGGCAGATTATATTTCTGAAGCCATTGATCAGACTCGCGGATGGTTTTATACGCTTTTGGCGGTTGGCACGTGCTTAGGATGCCGGGCGCCGTATAAAAACGTCATCTGCCTCGGACACGTGCTTGATAAAAACGGCGAGAAGATGTCGAAATCGAAAGGTAATGTTGTTGATCCGTGGCAGATGATTGAAAAGTACGGAGCCGACGTAATTCGTTGGTATTTCTATTCCGTAAATTCTCCGGGCGAGCCCAAGCGGTTTGACGAGGGCGATCTGACGAAAACGCTGCGCCGTTTCTTTCTGACATGTTTAAATGTTTGCATATTTTACGACACTTACGCCGATAAGAGCGCTGACGTTTTCAGGGTTCCGATTACGAATCCTCTTGATAGATGGATTCTCTCGCGTTTGCATCAGACGATTGATTGGGTCGCGGTGAATATGGATGTGTATGAGATTGGCAAGCCGATAAAACTTATCGAAGAATTTGTTGACGATTTGTCGCGGTGGTATTTGCGCCGTTCGCGCCGCAGATTGCAGAAACCGGATAATCGAAGCGATTTTCTGGCAGCATCATTCACGCTGTCGAATGTGCTGTATTATTTGTCGGTTATGGTAGCCCCATTTGCGCCATTTTTTAGCGAGATGATATATCAGGAATTAGTGAAGGTCTGCACGCCCGTGTCGCCAAAAAGAGTAAAAAAACAGTCACGGTCTACCAGTTACAAGCTACCGACATCGGTTCATCTCGTTGATTGGCCGAAGCCGCGCAAAAGTTTGATTGATAAAAAACTGCTCAGCCAGATGGAAGAGATTCGCGTTATTGCCGCAGAAGCGCTTGGGTTGCGGTCTAAAGCGGGGATAAAAGTAAGGCAGCCGCTCGCCCAAATCCAAATTCCATCCGCCAGCTGGCGGACCAAATTCCAAAAGCTGCAAAAAAGTCAGGCGCTGTTGAACATTCTCAAGGATGAAATCAATGTAAAAGATGTAACGATCGGAAAAGAGTTGAAGCTTGATACCGTGATTACGCCCGAGCTTAAAGAGGAGGGGATTATACGGGATTTGATCCGGATGACGCAAGAATTGCGCCAAGACGCGAAATTTAAACCGAAAGACCGTATTTTCGTTTGGTTTAAAGCCGAACACAACCTTCGTGCGATAATCGGTAATCGGCAAAGAGAATATACGAAAGAGGTCGGCGCGCGCCGGGTTGAATTTACATGGCCGGAGAAGTTTGATGCGGAAAAGGAGATTAGAATCGACGGCCAAAAGATCGACGTCCGAATCAGAAAGGCGTAGGCACGTTGTAATTGCTCATAAATCCGAGGTATTTGCCTTTTGGCATGACGGCGCAGAGAGATACTTTTAAGTTGCGAGTAGATACGGCATATCGGCCTCACTCTACCTTTCTTTCATTAAAAATCGCGTTGGCCTGATTGAGTAATTTTTGGTAGAGGTTTTTCGGTATTCGCGTCGTATCCGGGTCATGTGTTTGGCCTTCGGTAAAGCGGCTTGTTTCCATTAATTTGTCGCCCGATTTACGGAAAACGAAAAAGACATTTCCGGCCCTTGCCTCTATTTTTAAGACAGAGCCGTTCGTATCTCGTTCAACTTCCAGGATGTCAATTTCTCGTTTTGGCTCCTCACGATCTGGTACCGAAAGTCGCTCGCCCATGTTATATACATCATTCTAAACTACTTTTATGAATTCGCAAACACGCCTGTCGCAAACACGCCAGTGCCAAAATTGTGGACAGCAGTTTCGCGTCGAACCGGAGGATTTTGCATTTTATGAAAAAATCAAAGTTCCACCGCCGACGTTTTGTCCGGAGTGTCGGATGAAAAGACGCATGCTGTGGCGCAACGAAAGAAATCTCCATAAGAGAAAATCAAGTCTTTCCGGAAAAGAATTAATCAGCCAATATGCGGATGACAGCCACTTTCCAATTTATGATGTGTACGAGTTTCATGCTAGAGATTGGACTCCCGCAAGTTTGGAATATAATCCGGGGCGTGGCTTTTTTGAACAATTCCGGGAACTACAACTGAAGGTTCCCCGTTGCGCATTGCTTACAGACCTTCAGTCCATTGAAAACGGAAGCACATATCAGAATTCCGCTAGCCGTAACAAGCGCTGCTACATGGTCAGCGCTTCGGGAGATAATGAAGACTGTCTTTACAGTAATAATCTTGATTACGCGAAAACATCAATAGATTGTCTTTGGTGTCGACGGGTTGAATATGCCTATGAGTGCATAGATTCACTTGATTGTACGCGGACATTCTTTTGCGATGAATCCAGGCAATGCATTGATTCTTGGTTTTTGTACGACTGTCGGAACTGTCTGAATTGTTTTGGTTGTGCGGGTTTGAGAAATAAGTCTTACTGTTTATGGAACAAGCAGCTGACTAAACAAGAATACGAAGCGCAAGTCGGAAAGATACTGGAAAATTTAACGTTAGAACAAATTAATGATTTTCAGTTGCGGCTTAAAGACGTTTCGCTTTCTTTCCCAAGAAAATACGCCCACATAGATCCCCAAAGCGAATCAACTTGCACCGGCGACTACATCATTAATTCCCAAAACGTTTTCAAGAGTTTTACGGTCCACGAAAGTCAGAATGTGCGATATTGCTCCAAGCTAATAGCGGGCCGGGATTGTTTGGACGTTACGGACTGGGGCGACCCGGCAGAATTATGCTACGAGAGTATTACCATTGGCAAGGGCGCCTATAAGGTTTTATTTTCTTCGAACTGCTGGCCGGAATGCCGCGAGCTGCAATATTGCGATTCCTGTTCGAATTCTCATCATCTTTTCGGTTGCGCGGGTTTAAAGAACGCCTCCTATTGCATTTTGAACAAACAGTACACGGAAAAGGAATACAACGAGCTGGTTCCGGTTATAATTCAAGACACGAAAAAGCGGGGAGAATACGGCGAATTTTTCCCCAAAGAATTTTCTCCATTCTCTTATAACGAAAGCGTTGCTCAAGAGAATTTTCCATTGATTAAAGCAGAGGCATTGAAGCAAGGATTTAATTGGCGCGAAGGCGATGAAAGAAATTACAGAGTTACAATAGAAGCCGTGAATGTTCCTAAAAACATAAAAGAAGTTGATGATTCAATACTGGATAAAATCATCGGCTGTGCTCATAAAGGAGAGCGTAACCATGAATGTGCGACCGCCTTTAAAATTGTTGCGGAAGAACTCAAGTTTTATCGCAGATTTGGTTTGCCATTGCCGCAACTTTGTTTTAACTGTCGGCATGCGGCCAGATTTGCCCACAGGAACCCGCCGAGACTTTGGAAAGGTTATTGCAAGTGCGCCGGGCAGAAATCCGAAAACGGTCTTTATCAAAACACCGCAGAACATCAACACGGAGAAGGAAAATGCTCTAATAAATTTGAAACTTCCTATGCTTCGGATCGAGAGGAGATCGTTTATTGTAGGCAATGCTATAGCGCCGAAATTATATGAATGCTGAAACCAAAATTTGTCAGAACTGTCATCGGGAATTCTGGGTTGAGCCCGAGGACTTTCTTTTTTACGAAAAAATCTCCGTTCCGGCGCCGACATTCTGTCCGGAGTGCAGGATGCGGCGCAGATTCGCTTTCCGCAACGAACGATTCGTGTATAAACGGAAAAGCGATTTTTCCGGCAAGGAAATATTTGCCATGTTCCCGCCAGATTCATTTCAGAAGGTTTATGAAAACGAGGTATGGTTCTCGGACAAGTGGGATCCGATGCGCTACGGCAGGGACGTGGATTTTTCCCGGCCATTCTTGGAACAATTGCGGGAATTATGGAAAGAGGTCCCGACATTCGCGCTCTCGGTTATCTACGGCGTGAATAGCGATTATTCAAACAATTACACGGGATTCAAAAATTGCTATCTCGTATTCAACGGCAACTATGCGGAAGATTGCCTGTATGGCAATGGCGCGAACCATACGAAAAACTGTGTCGATTTTTCTCATGTGGACAAAAGTGAATTTTGCTATGAAACTACATTTTCCGTCGGTTGTTCGCGTTGCTTTTTTTCAACGCGGCTTAACGGGTGTTACGATATGTGGTTTTCGAAGAAGTGTTCGGGTTGTTACAGCTGTTTTGGGTGCGTGAATCTCCGCAATAAGAGTTATTGCATATTCAACGAGCAGTATTCCAAAGAGGCATATGAACAAAAGCTGACGGAATTCCGGTTCAGCTCGCGGGAAAATTTGAACCGGCTAAGGCGGGAAGTTCGTGCATTCTGGCTTGAATATCCCAATAAATATGCAGAAAACAATAAGAATGTGAATTCCACCGGCTCGTACGTTTATAATTCGAAGAACGTACAAAATTCATATCTCGTTCAGGGGGCGGAAGATAGCCGTTATTGCCAGTACGTTTTGGTTCCACCGACTAAAGAATGTTACGATTATACCGTTTGGGGACACAACGCCGAACTTGTTTATGAGGCGGTTGCTTCCGGCTTGGGACTCTATAACGCGAAATTCTGTTGGGAGTGCTGGCCCGAGAACAATCGTATCGAGTATTCATTGTATTGCGCTAATTCGTCGAATCTTTTCGGCTGCGTCGGCGTCAAGAAGAAAGAATATTGCATTTTGAACAAGCAATACGCGAAAACGGAGTATGAGTCCCTGCGGAAAAGAATCGTCGATCATATGGACAAGATGCCATACATATCGGAAATCCGAAATTCTAAATCCGAAATTCAAAAGATTGTATATCGTTATGGAGAATTCTTTCCGCCGGAATTTTCGCCGTATCCGTATAACCACACGCTCGCGCAGGAACAGTTTTCCATCGATAAGGCAGAGGCAAGCCGTAACGGATTTTTTTGGAAAGAATCCGAGACTAAAAATTATGAACCAACAATGACCTGGCGCGATCTGCCGGATACGATCGACGCCGCAAGCGACGATATTTTACGGCAAATCATTCTCTGTGAGGCATGGGAAGCTGGCGAGGCCGAAGCGTTAAAGCATAACTGTACGAAAGCTTTTCGTGTTACGTCCCAAGAGTTTGAGTTTTACCGGCGGTTTAAGCTCCCGCTTCCGCGTAAGTGCTATAACACGCGACATCATGAGCGTATTCAGGAGCGCTTGCCCGTTCATTTGTATCACCGGGGGTGTCAGTGTGCCGGTGAGCTATCCGAAAACGGTCTTTATCGGAACGCAGTGGTTCATGTCCACGGTAATGGGAAATGCTTGAACGAATTCGAAACCTCTTACGCCCCCGACCGCCCCGAAATAGTCTACTGCGAGCAATGTTATAATTCTGAAGCAGCATAAAATACATGCTTAAATTTTTCTCTAAAAACGAGTATGAACAAATTGCAGATTTGTTTGATCTCGGCAAAATAGAGGATATTAAGTATTTTCGGTATGGATATCAGACGCCCAAGGTGGTGATAACAACCCCGAGGTGTAAATTTATTGTTGCAAAGCACAATTTATCCAGCAAGAAAGTTGTTGTTGCGGATATGAAAATTGTTCCCAGGGTTGCGCTCCTGCATGAGATAAATTTCTTAACACACTTAAAGCATCTGCCAGTCCCGCATTACGTCAAATCAAAGCGCGGAAAATATCTCGAGAATTTTAGGGGATATGCAGTAAGCGCGTATAGATTTTTACAAGGCCGGCAGCCTAAAAGGATTACGCCAAAGATGGCGTATCAACTCGGTAAATTTGTCGGCGAATTTCACAGATTGGGCAGTAAGTTTAAGAAAAGAATGTTGGGCAGACGAAGGTTTTATGATTTGAATCCCAAGGTTGTGGCGTTAATGTATCGTTACGCTAAAAAACAAACCCATCCCAAACTTAAGGCAGTCGTTGAAGAGGTAAGGCTGGGAGTAGAAAATAACCGTCTGCCCAGAGGATTTCCTCGGGGTCCAGTTCACGTGGACATCAAGCCCGACAACGAGCTTTTTATTGGAGAGAAATTAACTGGAATTATCGACTTCGGAAATACATATGTAGATCCTTTTATATTTGATGTGGGGAAAACAGTTATGTGGAACTGCCTGGGTAAGAGAGGTTTAGACGGGACCTTGGTCAAGAAATTTCTTGCGGGATACTCAAGAAAAAGAAAGCTTTCCCAGAGAGAGAAACATTATTTAAAACAGTCAATCCTTTTTGCGATTTACAGCCACGTCTGGGTTGATTTGTACCACGTGCCGATAAAATACGTACCGAAAAGCTACACATTATTTCTTGTGAGGAAATTTCTGCCCATAGCCCGCCGTCTGGAGAAAGAACAATTGCGGCAGCCAAAATAATCTAAAGTTATAAAGCATGGGTTCAGAAACTAAAATTTGTCAAAATTGTAAACAAAAGTTCACCATTGAACCCGATGATTTTGCATTCTACGAAAAAATCTCCGTCCCGCCACCGACATTTTGTCCTCTCTGTCGTCTGCAGAGGAGACTTTCCTGGCGTAACGAGAGGTCTTTTTATAAACGCATGTGCGACCTTTGCAAGAAGGCAATAATCGCTATGTATCCCGCAGACGCCTTTTTTCCCGTCTATTGCCGTGAGTGTTGGTATTCCGACAATTGGGATCCACTTGCACACGGGCGGGATTATGATTTTTCTAAGTCGTTCCTAGCTCAGTTTTCGGAACTTCAGAAAGCCGTTCCCCGAATAAACCTTCAAGTCAGCAATTCAGTAAATTCTGATTTTTCGAATCAGATTGCGAATTGCAAGAATTGTTATCTTATCTCGTCCGGGTCTGATAATGAGGACTGCCGATACTGTTTTCGCGTTCTCTATTCAAAGAACCTGACTGATTGTCTTATCGTATTGCGCTGCGAGAATGCCTATGAGTGTATTGAGTGTCTGGGCAGTTCCCGCGTCGCGTTCACGGAAGATTGCGCAAATTCTCTTGATATGCTGTTTTCGTTTGATGTCCGTTCTTCGCAGAATTGTTTCATGAGCGCAAATCTCCGTCGCGCTTCTTATGTCTTTCGGGGTGAATGCCTCTCAAAAGAAGAATACGAAAGCCGTCGGAAGGAAATTGATACGGGTTCCCATAAGGTCATAGAAGAACTCAAAAAGGAGTTTTCCCGACTCAAGAATAAAGCGCTCCATCGTTTCGCAAATGAACGGAACTGTGTCAATTCAGTCGGCCACACCATGAGCAATGCCAAGGATTGTTTCTGGTGTTTCAACGTGGCGGATGTTGAGAATTGTCGATATTGCCTGTTTTTAAACGATGCCAAGGATACGATGGACGTAAATAACGGCTGTTGCAATATGGAGCTTTTCTATGAAGTGTGTACGGCGGGATTGAAGTCCTCAAATGCGAAGTTCTGTGTGGACGCCTGGCCCGAAGTGCGAAACATCGAGTACTGTGATACTTGCCGTGGCGGATCCCATGATCTTTTTGGCTGCATTTCGCTTCGTGGGAAAGAATATTGCATTCTAAACAGGCAATACCCAAAAGATGAATATTTCCGTCTAGTGGATAAGATCAAGAAACAAATGGATGAAATGGCCTATGTTGATAAGCGCGGCATAACGTACCGCTACGGGGAATTTTTCCCATCGGAACTTTCACCCTTTCCGTACAATGACTCGGTGGCTCAGGACCTTTTTACTCTGGCACAAGAGGAAATAGTCGTCCGTGGCTTGCGTTATCGCGAGGCGGCAGAAAAGAATTATGCGATTACCCAAAAATCGGAGGACCTTCCGGATCATATTCGCAGTATCGATGCCTCAATTCTGAAAGAGACTATTGGATGCGCCCACGAATCCAAATGCAATGAGCGATGCACGAAAGCCTTTCGGATAACTGCAGAAGAATTGGGGTTCTATCAAAAATTCAACTTGCCATTGCCCCGTCTTTGCCCGAACTGCCGTCATTATCAAAGATTCAAAAAGAGAAATCCCTTGAATCTTTGGCGCCGTAAATGTCAATGCGCCGGAGCAAAATCAGAGAACAGTATTTACAAAAATACAGCTACTCATTTCCACGGAGTAGGGGGATGTCCAAACGAATTTGAAACCTCCTATGCCCCGGAGAGACCAGAAATAGTGTACTGTGAGCAGTGCTACAATACAGAAGTGGTATGAATCCCGAAACAAAAACATGTCAAAACTGTAAATCCAACTTCCCGATTTACGGGGAAGATTTGAATTTTTACGAAAGATTTAAGGTGGGTTTGCCGAAAATGTGCCCGTTCTGCCGAGCGCAGAGGAGATTGATGTTCCGTAACGAGCGGGTATTTTATAAGCGTAAGTGCGATTTGTGCGGAAAGGAGCACATATCAATGTATAGTCCGAACAAACCGTACAAGGTTTACTGCCACGATTGCTGGTTTTCGGACAAATGGGATTCCTTGAGCTACGGCCGCGATTACGACTCCGATCGGTCCTTTTTTGAACAATTTAACGATTTATGGAATGAGGTCCCTAAGCTCTCGCTCATCTACGTCCGTAGCGTAAATTCCGAATACACCAACATCTCGGCGGACAGTAAAAATTGTTACATGATCGTTGAATCGTCCAATAACGAGAACTGCATTCATTGCTACTGGATTCAAGTTTGTAAGGATTTGGTTAGCGTTTCTTTTTCCCACCGAACCGAGCTTTCTTACGAGAGCGATGATTGTTATAATAGCTACCGGCTTTTTTACAGCAAGGGGTGTCATGATTGCAATAACGGTTATTTCTTGCTTAACTGCCGCGGTTCTTCAAGTTGCATCGGTTGCGTCAATTTGCGAAACAAGCAATACCACATATTCAACAAGCCGGTAAAGAAAGCTGAATACGAATCGTTTTTGAAATCAGCCCGGCTGGACGGTTACAGTGGCGTTGAGGAACTACGGAAGAAATTCTCCGAGTTTTTGGCTTTCCAGCCGAGGAAATTCGCCGAAATTGTGAACGCCAAAAATTCAACGGGAAACTACATCAAGAATGCGAAAAATTGCTGGCACTGCTTCCATTGCTATGATGCCGAAGACTCAAGGTATGGCGTTCATGTCTGGCGGAACGCGAAAAGCTGTATGGATGTTGATACTGCCGGCCGCGGCGCCGAGTTCTTGTACAATTCCATGAATGCCGGCGTAGGCGTTTCAAATTACGTCGGTTCCGCGGTTTGCTGGAGCTCCACATTTGTTCATTATTCGTACTATTGTTTCAACTCAAATAACTGTTTCGGCTCGGCCGGCCTTCAGAAGAAAGATTATTGTATTTTGAACAAGCAGCACAGTAAGGATTCTTACGAGAATTTAAAAAACAGGATTATTGAAGATATGCAAAAAAGAGGGGAATACGGCGAATTTTTCCCGGCCTCCGTGAGCGCTTTTGGCTATAACGAAAGCGCTGCCCAGGAGCAATTTCCTCTCACAAAAGAAGAAGCATTAAGGCAAGGATTTAGGTGGGAAGATTATCCTCGCGGCACGTATGATAAGGGCACTATCTCGTGGGATAGTGTGCCGGATTCAGTCAACGATATCGGCAACTTGGATGTTGCAAAAGAGATTTTTACCTGTCTTCAGTGCAAGAAAAATTACAAGATTATCGCGAACGAGTTTGCTTTTTATAAAAACCTGCAAATTCCTCTGCCGCGACTGTGTCCCGATTGTCGGCATTCGCTGCGTTTCAGCGCCCGTGGCCCGAATCGGCTGTGGCATCGGCAATGTGGCTGTTCCGGCGTTAAATCGCAAAACGGTATATATCAAAATGTCTTTCCGCATTTTCACGGAGAAGGGTGTTGTCCCAACGAATTCGAAACCTCCTACGCTCCCGAGCGTCCGGAAATTGTTTACTGCGAACAATGCT
>Ga0155700_126_pt1 | contig 55774 bp, 51 predicted proteins | sample RifCSPlowO2_01_FD_107357 | JGI IMG/M metagenome (GOLD analysis project Ga0155700, IMG submission 107357) | Parcubacteria group bacterium RIFCSPLOWO2_01_FULL_48_18 | reverse complement strand
GGAATTTATGGGCGGTCATCAAGAAAAATTTATCAAAGGCAACGCCACCGAAGAAACGGAGTATTGGCTAAATTTGGGTCGTAACGGATTACGAAAAGAGCTTTCCTAAAACTATGGATACAAAAAATACAAACTGCATAATCATTCACGGTTGTCCTTCGGACGCAGAGAAAGCGATGAATCCCGAAACAAGGACTTATGATAAACATTGGATTCCGTGGCTCAAACGAAATCTCGTAGCCGCTGGAATAGAAACCGAAACACCGCTCATGCCCGACCCGTGGGAACCGAATTATCAAAAATTCAAAGCAGAATTTGAGAAATACGAAGTTAGCGAGAATACAATTTTAGTCGGGCATAGTTGCGGCTCCGCTTTTTTGGTTCGCTGGCTCGGAGAAACAAAGAGAAAAATTTTCAAACTTATTCTCGTGGCTCCGTGGAAAATTCCTGACAAAGACGATGAATTTCGGAAGGAATTTTATACTTACTCGATTGATGAAAGTATAAAATCGAGAGTAATCGAAATTGTAATGTTTACTGCCGATGATGAAGAAGGGGAAGGAAAAGAAAGTTTGAAATTTTTTCACCAAGCATTAGGCGGTGCGGTTATCGAACTAAAAGGACACGGACATTACACACTTGGCGATATTGGAACGGAAGAATTTCCCGAATTGCTGGAAAAAATTATTGACTTCGATAACCGTAAAGCCCTTATCGTTCCCATCAATTCAAAACATCAAATTTTGATTCAAGACAGGCGCGGACATAAAAAACCAGATTGGGGTTATTTCGGGGGTGAAATTGAATTTGGAGAAACACCGACGCAAGCCATAATCCGCGAGACAAAAGAAGAGCTGCAAATTGATGTTCTCGCTGAAGAATTGAAATATCTAGGCACTTCAATCACACTTTGGAACGAACGAAAAATTATCAGATACATGTTTTTGTATTCAACGGACCAAGAAAAATTTGATGTTTTGGAGGGTAAAGGTGGGTATTGGCTAACCTTTGCGGAAGTACGAGAGAGATTAGACGACAAGGACAGATTTGATGATGTTGCAAACAGAATTGAGAAGTTAGAGAATAAGACATAGCCGCCGGATTTTTTCGCTGAAATGCTAGAAGCGAGGGCGCGGCGGAAGGGGGTCGTTCAGACTCTGATGAGTCTTTAGACTCGAAGAGGTGTGGGGGGAATTCCGCCGCGCCCGAGCGTTCCGCCGGAGTGAAGCGGAGGCGGTCAGTTCCGTTCAAAAAATGTTCGAGCAGAGTTATATAATTCCACATTAAGAAAATTTCACTATGGTTTCATCAGAAGAGTTAAAACGAAAGGATGAACAACCCTTAGCATCTCATGAGGGAGCGGAGAGATATTTTGAATCGGCCGGAGAGAGCGTGAAGCACTTAGGTCCAGAGCGAGGAGAAAGTAACGAGGATGCCTGGTTTTCTGATGAAGCGAAAGGACTTTTTGCGGTATTTGACGGTATGGGCGGGCACTCCTCTGGAGAGGTGGCGTCGCGAATGGCGAAGGAGTATGTAGAGAATGCCGTCAGAGCATTGCGCGAAGATGTTTCTGTAGAAGAGTTGAAAACCGAGATTGAGCGTATTCTCAATGAGGCAAGTAACAGGATATTAAATGATTCTTTGGATAAACCGGAGTATCGTGGTATGGGAACGACTGCTTCGGTTGTAAAATTATGGAAAGGGCCGGATAATCAACGGAAAGCCGTAATAGGAAACGTCGGAGACAGCCGCGTGTATGTGTTGCGCCGTAATGAAAGTTTGGAACAGATAACGCTCGATGATAGCCGGATCCGGGAAGTTTCCGGAAACGAGGAGCAGGCGCGACAGTTACAGGCAAGCTTAAATGACGTGGAAGACCCTGCAACTCTTGCGGAACCGGCGCGGTCTCTTTTTAAGACTCGAAATGTAATAACGCAGGCGCTTGGCACCTTTCGTGCAGAGCCGCGCATGTATGTTGTCGACATTCATGGCGGAGATACACTTCTTATTACTTCTGATGGAGTTCACGATAACCTTACTTCGAAAGAGATTTTGGATGAATTGATGAAGGTTGGGGGCGTAGCGGAAGAGGTGGACGTTCTATTGCAGAAAGCAAAAGCGCGAAGTCAGGAAAAGCATCCGCGCGGTGAAATAGATCCAGAAACGGGCGAAGTAAAAAAGCATCCACGCGCGAAAGACGATGATATGACTGCGGTTGTAATTAAGCTCGGTGGGCCGAAAGAGAGTTCTTCCCAGAATATTGTTTCGTAACCGATCTGTCCGTCGAAGGGCGACGCAGAACAACGTCCCGCGTCTTACGCCTGAGCCCATGTGATATAATAATAGTATGGGTTTTTTTCAAGAAACGAAAACGCGAACGTTCGTTAAAATGATTTCGTGGCGCGTGATTGCGATCCTCATGAATTTTATCGGCGCCTACGTTGTGACCGGCAGATTTTTGTTGTCGTTAGGTATCACGTCGCTCGGGCAGGTATTGAGTACAGTCGCTTATTACGTTCATGAGCGCGCGTGGAATAAATTTGCGTGGGGTAAATATACGTAATCTGGAAGAGTTTTCCAGGCTCATCCGTTACTATATATTAATTTCTTCAACTGAAGCCGGGTCAGGTCATCCGACATCGTCTCTTTCGGCGACGGATTTGATGTGCGCGCTTTTGTTCGGCCACTCATCTTCCGATGAGCGAGTCTCGTCTGCGGCGGGCGGTTTCTTCCGCTATGATCTTGATAATCCTGATTATCCGAACAATGACCGGCTGATTTTTTCCAAGGGGCATGCGTCGCCCCTTTTTTATTCTCTCTGGGCAGCGGCGGGAAAAGTAAGTCCGGAAGAGTTGCTGACCTTCAGAAAATTCGGCAGCCCGCTCGAGGGGCATCCGACGCCTGCTTTTCCGTTCACCGAAGCAGCTACCGGCTCTTTAGGACAAGGACTTTCGATCGGCGTGGGCATGGCATTGAATGCCAAATATGTTGATAAGCTGCCGTACCGTACGTATGTGCTTTTGGGCGATAGCGAGATGGCAGAAGGATCAGTCTGGGAGGCAATGCAAATTGCGGCACACTACGGCTTGGATAATCTTATTGGCATTCTGGATGTAAATCGATTGGGTCAGCGGGGAGAAACGATGTACGGGCACGATGTCGCGGCGTACGAAAAACGTATTTCGTCATTCGGCTGGAAGACGTATGTTATTGACGGACATTCTTTTTTGGAAATACTTGATGCGTATGAAAAGGCGGTAGGCGAGGAAAGTAATGCTCCGCGCATGATTATCGCGAAAACCATAAAAGGCAAGGGTGTATCATTTATTGAAAATCAGGACGGTTGGCACGGTAAAGTATTAAGTAAAGAAGAATTGCAGAAAGCGTTGGGAGAATTGGGGGCAATAGATAAAGGCGTTCGCGGCGAAATTAAAAAACCCCCGCCTGAAATCCTACCCCCGATTCGCGCGAATGAGGGTATAGACTTTGAAACGGTTGGGACAGTTTCGTCTGCGGCAGATAAACTCTTCGATTACGCTAAAGGCAAACCGGTCGCGACGCGAAAAGCATACGGAAACGCCTTAGTTCGTATATTTCCGAAATATCCCAATATGGTCGTGCTTGATGCCGAAGTGAGCAACTCTACGTTTTCAGAAACATTCAAAAAGGCATACCCCGATAGATTTTTTGAAATGTACATTGCCGAACAGAATATGGTGGGAGCGGCTTTGGGTTTTTCTCGAAGAGGGAAAATTCCGTTTGTATCCACGTTTGCGGCTTTTTTTACGCGAGCATTTGATCAGATTAGGATGTCGCAGTACTCGAATGCGAACCCCTCGACTGCGCTCGGGGCAGGTATCAAATTCTGCGGTTCCCACGCGGGCGTGTCGATTGGAGAAGACGGCGCTTCGCAGATGGGACTTGAGGATTTGGCTATGTTTCGAACGATTCTTGGCAGCGCGGTATTGTACCCGTCTGATGCAGTGTCAGCAGAAAAACTTGTCGAAGGAGCGGTAGCATATAAAGGAATTGTATATATTCGTACCACCAGAAAAGACACCCCGATTTTGTATGAGCTGACCGAAGCATTTCCGATTGGAGGATCAAAGGTGTTGCATCAATCGCCGAACGATGCGGCTACCGTGGTTGCCGCAGGCATTACGCTTCATGAAGCATTGGCGGCATACGAAGAGTTGAAGAAAGAGGGAATTATGGTGCGCGTCATCGATCTTTATAGCGTTAAACCCATTGATGTGGAAACGCTTCAAAAAGCCGCGCGTGAAACAAGAACAATCATTACAGTTGAAGATCATTTTGCCGAAGGAGGAATTGGCGAGGCGGTTACGAGCGCCTTGGCCGGAAGCAGGATAGTTGTACATTCGCTCGCGGTTCGAAAAATGCCCAAAAGCGGAAAACCGGAAGAACTTTTGGACTATGAAGAAATTTCGCGCGAAGCCATTGTTCAGAGATTGAAAAATATCAGAAAAGATGAGTTTGTGCGCGTTGGTTAATAGCAGAAGCGTCATGGATCATGAGAAATACGAAATTGCAAAAGTTATATACGCAGGCAGACAAATGTAAGTTTTGCAAAACGGAAAAAAATAAACTGCAGCACATTCATGGCTATGGCGTGGTGAACCCCCGACTGATGCTTGTTTTGATAAATCCGACTTATAGAAACTTAAGTTCCAGTCCGGAATATCACGGAGATCGGTTTCCGTTTATAGGGGTGCGGCAATTTTGGAAAGTGTTGGCAGATGGAGGATTAGTCAGTAAGAAAGTCGCGTACGGGTTGCCGCCGAGAGCGGATTGGACATTGCGGCATACAAAACAGCTGCAAAGGGAGTTAATGAGGGGCAAGTTGTTTTTGACCAACGCGGTAAAATGCTGTTATAGCCATAGCGCGTATCCGGATACAAAGGTGATACATCATCAAATGAAGTTGTTGGCAGAAGAAATAAACATAGTTAAACCAAAAAAGATAGTCGCATTCGGCGGGTTGGTGTATAAGACGTTAACGGGAAAGCCGCTAAAGTTATCCGAATGCTGGAGCGGTAAACAAACTGAAGAAGCAGAAAGAATTTCGGGTTTGCGCGTTCGCGTTGCGCCGTGCTATTTTCCTATAGGGAGAGGGAACCCGCGGAAAGCAGCAGAAATCTTAAGACGATCGTTTAAATTGTGACAAAAACCTGATGCGTTGTAAGCAATAAGGTGAAATTTATGGAGCGTAAACGTGAAAAACAACCCGGTGATTCACGAATAGAAGAATTTGTCTACGATTGGAAATATCGGCAATTTCCTCAAGTAGTAGAATACCGTGGCGTCGCGTATGATTCGCGGAACGATAAAGGAACTTCGTGTGTATACCGAATGATCGCCGAAAATCGAATGGAACTTCCGGAACCGAGCTATATTGAGGTGGATAGAGATGGGCGCGTTCTTCAAGAATGGGATTAGCCAAAATACATGAAACCCGAGTTGAAGAAGTTGATTATTGATATACGGGTACATGATTTAAATCGCGCGGTTGCTTTTTACCGTGACGTGCTGGGATCGCGGCTCATCTGTAAAGAAGCGGACTGGGCGTCGTTTGAGGCCGCGGGAGCGGAAATTCACCTGTATCTTCACGGTGGCACCGAGAGCGGATTGGAATTCCGCGTAGCGAATCTTGAAAATGCAGTAGAAGAGCTTAAGGCAAGCGGCGCGAAATTTTTTATTGATACAAACCAGATTAATTCGCTTAAGATTGCGGGAGACATCATAGAATTTCCGTGGGGAAGAGCCGCCTTTTTTAAGGACTCGGAAGGTAATCAAATTGCGTTGGTGGAAGACGGCGCGTAACACGCGCTGCTGTTCGTACTAAGAGCGAAAAATATGGAAAGTATAGAACAAAAAGTTCAAAAAATTGAAGAACGAAATCTGCGAGTTGAAGCCGATAAAGCATGGGAAACCAGCTGGACGCGGCGGATTCTACTAACGCTTTTTACTTATTTGGCAGTCGGAGTGTATATGTGGGCGATTGATATTTCGCGACCGTGGCTGAATGCAGTGGTACCTGCAGTGGCGTTTATGCTTTCAACGCTGACCATGCCGCTCTTCAGGAAATTATGGTTGAAAAGGAATCAAAGATTTATGCGGGATAGAGAGTAAAAACCAAAGATGTCATGGGAAATAGGAACGATAAAAACTATGAAAAATAGCGAGAAAAAGGTGTTAATTTTAACTGGTCCCGGAGGTTCTGGTAAAACCACGATTGCCGATTTATTGATTGAAAGATGCGGATTTATTAAGATTGATGGCGATGATTTGGATACCGAATTCTTTCCTAACGGTGGTCAGTGGTTTCCGGAGAATTCTGAAAAGTTGAAACAAGCGCAAGAAAAGATTCTTACCGAGGTTAAGAAAATATTTAACAACAGCGAAAATAATGTTGTACTCGATTACATTATCCTCGGCAATTATCTGGAATTTTTCGAAATGTTTAAGAAAGAATTCGGGAATAAGTTGGAAATTAAGGTTCTATTCCCAACTAAAGCAGAAATGGTTAAAAGAGATAAAGAACGTGAATGCTGGACAACGGGAATTAATCGTATATCGGCGGTTTGTGCCGAACTTGAGGCGATAAAAAACGCGGTCGGTAAAGAAAACTTTATTGATACGACTGGACAAACACCAGCCGATACATTTGAGAAATATTTTAATCATTATTCCCGCGGTTAGTTATTGAAGATCAAAAGATGTCATGGGGCGTAGGGATAGATTTTGACTTATTAATTTTGTTATTTTATGCTTGGGTTATGACTACTCAAACTTTATTGAAAAATATCAATATTCAAATCAAGAAGGAGCGCTCGCCTTTGGTGGTTTTATCTTTAAATCAATGGCAGCAAATCGAAGATATTATTTCTGAACTTTCTTCGCCACAGCTCTTAGAGAGTATTAGAGAAGCAAGAAAAGATTATAAAAAAGCTAAAACTTATAGAGAGCTAAGAAAGAGTTTGTTAAAATGAACTTTTAGATTTTTTTGAGCCCTGCCGCTGAAAAAGATTTAAGAAAATTAGAGCGCTCGATTTTACCAAGAATAGATCGGGCGCTTTTGTCATTGGTTCAAAATCCATATAGGCCCAACACTAAACATTTAAAAGATAGAAGATTGGCTCAATTCAGGACTCGCGTTGGGGATCATCGAATTTTATACGACGTTAATTCCAGAGATAAAATAGTTTATGTTCTGCGCATCGGCCACCGCAAAGACATTTATAGATAAAATCGGCTTGCTCGCCGAAGTTTTTCAGGGGTGAACGAAGGCGGGCCGCAACGATCCGTCGTGTCCTTGCGGAGCGAGACATCCTGATGGGCGTCCAAAGAAATATAAACGTTGGGGGGCTTGTTAATACAGAAGAGCATCGGCGGCTCTCAAAAAGTAAATGAAAACATTTTCAGTCTTAGAACAGGCTACAAAAGAAGTAATTCAGCACTTTGCCAAGGAAAGGAATCTTACTGAGTATGTAACAGAAAATTACCGACATCCCCAAGAAGATTATTTAATTGTATCAGATACGCCTCCTATTTTTGTTGTTTCTGATGGCGTTACTTTAAACTTTCTGAAGTTAGCTGAAAGTAATAAAAAATATCCTGATCCGTCGCCCGCAGGAGAAGTTGCCAAGATATTTTGTGAAGCAGTGTTAAAAAGCGTTAAAGTAAAATATACCACGTTCAATGCGGAAGAAATAATAAATGTCTTTAAAGAAGCAAATAATGCTGTTGCCGACTACAATAAAAAAATAGGTAAAACTGATATATCAGGAAATAAAACAGGGTTTTATTCGGCTACGGGTTCATTTGTTATTATTCGTGAGAATAAAGCATACTGGGCATCCATCTGCGATTCTTTTGTAGCACATTTTGACAAAGACATGAATCTTAAATTTATGTCCACGGGAGCATGCACTCCTTACGCAGTTATTAATGGTGAATCAGAAATGGTCGATCATTTAGGGCGTGGTGTTTTGGACCTTCAAAGAGGAGACCGCATCTTTGTATTCACTGATGGTTTTGAGCATTATGTGAAGAATCACGATTTCCAAAGGCTCTTTTTAGAAAGAAGTGACGATTTAAAAGATCGAATTGCAAAATTTTCGGGAAAAATGAATAGTGAAGATTCAGAGCATTACGGACATGAGAGATCCCTTATAGTGATTGTATTTGAATGATTATGGGGTATTTCCTATTCGTATCGCACATCAAACGTTGTCATGGGCAGTAATTCGAAAATAACTTGTATAGATAAAGCGAAGTCTCGCACCGTGTCCTGAATTTGTCGCCCTTCAATTTCTTCAGGGCGACCCTGAATAAGATTGAATGGGTCGAAGGACTCCGGTGCGGGGCGGCAGCGGGAAGAAATATAAGAAGTGTCACATGACGCAGGGATAAGAAAAAAACCCATACTCATGTGAGCTGGGCGGATACAGGGAGATGAGATTAAGAACTGAGGTTCCAGAGTGCCGCTGTGAGCAGAATGGCTCCAAGAACCATCAGAAACGCTCCAGGTCCTGTTAGGATCCCGAATTGATGGAAAGATACGAAAGAACTACGGTTCCACCCCAAATAGCAACTGTTGCAATCGCTTTCCCGAGGTCCTTCATTGCGATATCTCCTTTCCGATGTGATTTGGTTTAAAGTTAGCATGGGCTGGACTGCATGTCAAAGATTTAAAACTGAGGGATTGAGGCGATAATCCCTATGATATTTTCTTTAGTCCAACCAATTCGATAGGTGCATGGCTTGGAAAAACGGCTTAAGATAAAGAAAAATCCGTGCGCGGTATTATTTAAACGCGAAAAAGCGTCATGGGCCATGAGGAATAAACACACAGCAAAAATCAGAGAAATTTCTTTACGTCAGGATAAGACGAAAGGATATGGAGGAAACCCCGAAAAGTATGTGGATCCATTTCTACCGAGATTTAAGGCAATCTATTACAGGAAAGGGAACTACAAAATAATTGATAGATACACGGGGCAGGAACAAAATATCGGGCAGGCCATCTACTATTATCGAAAGCAACCAGTTTACGGATTGAATTATTATGGGATCGTGACCGTACGAAGACCCAAGGCGGATATAATCTTCGACTTTCTCAAAGAAGCGCTTCGAGCGGGATCGGGTAAATCAGTCCATCGTGGATTGGATGGTTATAGAAAGAACCATTGGCTTTATCGAAATAAGTCTTCTGAAAAACGCGGATTCGTGGAGGGCGAAGAAAAAATCTATTACAAAGGGAGAATGGTTTATATTCAAGTTTATCACGGCGGTGCTGTGGGCGATTTAAGATCACACAAGGAATGGTTGAAGAATTTACTGCCGGCTAATACCTTGAAGCGAAAGACGAAATTATAACCCGCAAGGGCTAGTCCTCCTTTAACTAGATAATTCCGACCAGCTTGCTGGTCGGAATTATCTAGTTAAAAATATTATGCGTATGTATAGAGGTGACGACGGCCCCTCGATTGCGCTCGGGACCTTCGGCCCCTCGGCCGCGCTCGGGGCAAGCTCCTCGACTGTGTTTGGGGCAAGCCACGTTGAGGCGTTAACCGCCAGCGTGAGAAGCCTCGATCATTTGCTGTATGCCACACAACTCGGTTCGGATATAGCAACTGCGCCGTTTAAGATTTTGAAAGAATGGAGCGAAAGAGGGTTGCCGATGCCCGATAAAGGTTTTAGATATAAACCGGACAATTTGGCGCCGATCGAATATCGGGATACTGATCTTAAAAAACCCTGGCATGAATTTGGCATTCATCATGAATTGACCGATAAGGGAATTGAGCGATTTTCTTCAGACTGGAATGCCTTGATTCGGTGACGCCACCGCAGCAAAAAACCCCGCTGTTTATAGCAAGGGTTATAGATTTTTGAGGAACTGCGGAGCGATCAAATTTAATACCTTCGCGATGAAGAAAATGAAAGTGTTGCTCAGCACGTGAGAGATAACTGCCGGCCACCATGATTTGGTCTTGGCTACAAGCCAGCCCCATGTGATGCCCGCAAAAAATACCGGCGGAGCAATCGGATGAGATACGATGGCCCAATAAGCGCTAGGGATAATAATGGCGAGCCACAGGAACAGCGAGGTAAGGTCCTTGTTCCGTGAATAAAACTTGATTGTATTGACCGTAAAAAACCAGACGGCCGTTCGATAAAAAAGCTCTTCCATTACCGCAGGCTGTAAAGCGCTGCTTTCAAAAAATTCGAAGAATCTGGAAAGAGGGTAAAAGAACTGTGGGTAAGCTGAAATTAGATTAAGCTTTTCGTCCAAGACGAGATAGGAAATTATACTAAGAACCGGCACCGCTATCGCATTGAGCATCATCACTCGTGCTATCAGCTTCCATTTTTCTTTGGTGGCGACATCGGCGTAATCGAATAGAAGCGGCCCTAACCATTTCTGCCGGTTCATTTCGGCGCCTCGTTGAACCTCAAGATGTAAGTTTCTACTTTCAATCGTACAGCAAAGTTCGAGAAAGATAAATAGGCCGTCTTATACAAAGGGGGACCCGTTGAAAGTTAAATTGTTATACACTCGGGGGTCCCCGCACCTTGTGCTCCGGCACGTGGCTGCATGGGGTTCTATGTTTTATTGTTTGGACCCTTGGCCTGCTATGATATTGCGTGCTACTCTTGTCTTTGGTGGTAGTAGCACGGGGCTACTATCCGATTAAAAACTGAATCAACGAAAGGAGTAAGGAATCCATGAGAAGTGCTAGGAATTATCTATTAGCCCTTACTTTTGTTTTGCTCACCATAAATGAAGCGAAGGCTCAGGTATCGATATTCGATGGCGGTATATCAACCCAAGTAAGACCTTACGTGGGAGCCGGTCTTTTTTACCGCACAGGCGAAAAAGCTGTAATTGGACCAAGGTTAAGCGCAGCCGTATTAAAGGGTGATAAAAATGCCGGGCTGCTTTCTGTCGAGTTCGATTTTAGAAAGAGTTGGAAGCTCTATGCCTGTGATGGTACGCAGTGTGATTTTCCGAGAGTACTGATGTTTGGCGGCGGACTCGGTCCTACTATAGCTACCAATGGAGGAATTTATCCAACATTGTCTAGCGCAATCGGCGTTTTTAGCAGAGATGGCGTTGGTATTTCTCTTGGCTTGCAGTATACCTATATGGCGCATAAGCCACTTCTAGTTGATGATAATAAGGCGCGGCGTACATCGGTGACGCTTCTGTATTTAGCAGCAAGCATAGCGCTCTATTAATTCTCCCGAAAAAACGCCTCCTTATTGAGGAGGTTTTTTTATTGCTTATCTCCGGGGCATTGCGTCCTGATGTTACGTCGGAGTTGCGCTCCGAACTTTGCGCTTCGGCGCGGTGCTGCATAGGGTTCTATGTTTATTGTTTGGACTGGTAGCGAGCCTCACCGCAGTATATAATAAGAATGTTATGGGATTATTGGGCGCGTTTAAGAAAAAACAGCGGATTCTTTTCGCGGAGGCGTTTCCCGGCACAATCAGGGCTGCGATTGCGGAAGCGGCGATACCGGACGGCGCGGTGAAAATAGTTGACGCAACCGTTCGCCATTTCAATTTTCCTTTGCAGCAGAGCGATCTTTTGATGGACGAACTGCTGCGCGCGTTCGGTTATTTTAAAACCAAAAAAAGGCTATCGGTGGCGCTGGCGTTGCATAACGATGCCGCGGTAACCACGCGGTTGAAGGCGGCCGTCAGCCGCATGAATACGGGGAACACGCTTCAAGAGCCCGAACTTGAGGATTTGCTGTTTAAGGCTCAGTGGCGCATTTTTGATAAGGGCAGGTCGGCAATTTCCGCCAAGATGGGTATTCATGATTTGGACCTTCATCTGGCGGATGCCAAAGTCGAAGAGGTACGTCTTGACGGACACCGCGTGATTAATCCGACCGGCTTCCGGCCGCGACTGGTTGAATTTGATATCACCAATACGTTTATATCCAAGAGATTCATTCATTTGTTTCGTCAGCGGCTCGGTCCTGCGCGTCCCGTAGAATTGGTCATTGAGCGTAATGCGGCGCTTGTGAATGCGATGTTGAGGTTTTTAAAACGGGAGAGCGCGGTTGTGGCAAGCGTCAGCCATTCGCAGGCGGCAATAGCGGTAGTCGACCGCGAAAATCTTATCTACCAGCAGCATTTTACATGGGGGAATTCGAGCCTCATCCATGCGATGGGACATTTGTTTACCGTTCGCCTTTCAACGGCGAGAAAGATTCTTGAGCGATACGCAGACGGCCGCGTGTCGATGAACGTAAGAAGAAAAATAGAAAAAAGCCTTGCCGCAGAATTGTCTCTGTTTTTTCAAGGAGTTGAAATTGCGCTTGAATCGTTGAAGCCGAAGCATCAATTGCCGCAGACGATTTGCATTAATCAAGAACAGGCGATGCCGCCGCTTGTCGCTTCCCGAATGAAGGCTCATAAGTGGCCGAAAACCATTTTTAAAACCGCCCCCGAGGTTATTGTACTGCGCCCCGATTTTCTTTCCGTGCAGTTAAAATTAAATCATCCGTTGCCGAATTCATTGACGGCTTTGCTTTCCGAGTTTTTATACGGAAACCGCGGAGAAAAGTATTTAAACAGTCTTCTGAATAAGCGAATACGATGGTTGGAAGTTTGATGAGCCGCTGGTCAGCAGGGTATTAGGTAGCTACAGCAAGCTCTAATGACCCCTGGTTAAGTCCCAGTGGCAGATATATGCCTTGGTAGACCGCATTATTATAAAATCAAAAGATGAGCTGTCGGCGATTGTAGAAAGAGTAATCGGCGCAGGGTCCGAGGAAGTTATTTTGGTTGTACCGAAAATATCGGAGTTCGGCAGCAGCTTTCTGAATTTCCGGTTGCTCAAAAGAGAAAGCGAGAGCAGCGATAAGAAGGTTGTCATTGAATCCGAGAGCGAGTCGGTTCGGAAGATGGCCGTGGAGGCGGGTTTTCAGATAGTTCCCGCCAGGGGCGTTTCTTCGGTTATTCGGAGGAGTTTTTCCGACATTTTACCGCCGCGCGTTTCGGGGGATACCGGGATTGATCAAAGGCTGCGCGCCGTAGGCAAGGATTCCGCCAAAGAATATTTGGAAGAGACGGCGACACCGCCGGTTGCGGGCAAAAAACTGTCCCGATATAAGAGAGAAAAAGGGGGCGGATTGCAAGAGTCCTTCCCAAACATTGAGACACCTCAAGGTGCAGTTGCCGCTGCGATTGAGCCGTCGAAGGGAGAAGATGTAGTTGCCGAGGCATTGCCGCCAGAATCGAAACCAAACCTTGGGTTCCGCGCAATGAAAGTTTTGACGGCGGCGGCGATCGTCCTTTTTGCAGGAGCGGGCGGTTTTCTTGCGGTTACTCGTTTGCCGCGCGCTGCTATTGAGATTGACGTGAAAGAGATACGCTTTGATTTCAAAGATGCAATTACTGCAGAAGTCGGCCGCACGGAACTTGCGACAAATCCGCCCGCCATCGGCCTTCAAGCGCTCAGCTTTTCTAAAAGCAGCGACCCTAGGGATTTTCCGGCAAGCGGCAGGCAGGAGATTCAGCGAAAAGCAAAGGGGCAGATTATTATTTATAACAGTTTTAGTTCTGATTCGCAGACGCTTGTGGCAACGACCAGATTCCTTACGTCCGATGGGAAGTTGTTCCGGTTGGACAAGGCGATTCAGATACCGGGCGCGAAAATTCAAGACGGCAAAATCATTCCGTCGTCGATCGCAGCCGCGGTAACCGCTGATCGGACTGGACCGGAATATAACATCGGGCCGGTGAGCCGTTTTTCAATTCCGGGATTTCAAGGAACGCCCAAATACCAGTCATTTTACGCCGAATCCAAGGAGCCGATGGCTGGAGGTTTTATTGGAGAGGCGCACGTGGTGACGAAGCAGGACTTGGACAGCGCAAAAGCTGAGATCTCACTGGCGCTTCAAGAGTCGTCGGAAAAGGAGTTTGAATTGAAACTGCCCGAGGGTTTCGTATTAATCGACGGCGCCAAAGAGAGCACTTTCGACACGCTTACGTTTTCCCACAATGCTGGGGACGCCGCTGAAACGTTTACTGCCGTGGGAAAGTTCGTGCTGCGCGCGGCGGTTTTTAAAGAATCGGAGGTGAAACAGTTGATGCACGCGTTGGCAGAAGAAGGGGTCGGCGCCAAGCTCGTACTGAGAGAAGATGCGCTTACGTATGGCGTCGCACGAGTAGATTTTAAAGCGAATAAGGCGTCTTTTCCCGTAAATTATCAAGCTACCCTTTACCGTTATATTGATATTGATGAGTTGAGGACAAAACTCGTGGGGAAAAAGGAAATTGCGTTAAAAGAAATTATTTTTGCGCTTCCGGGGCTTGAGAAGGCGAAAATATCGTTGTGGCCATTTTGGGTGCGATCCGCTCCGAAAGATACAAGCCGGATAAAAATAACCTTGCAGTAGAGCATGCCTGATGATCAAAACGGCTCGACCCGCGGGAATAATCGTTTTTCGAACGCAGGGGTTGCAGAGGAGACCGTTGACAGGTATTGGATTATCATTTAATATACCCATTTGTATATATGCTGAAAGGAGAAAAAGCAAGTGTTCAAAGGGTGATGGGATTCGTTGAAGAGTCGCTGCCGAATACGACTTTTCGGGTTCGCCTTGAAGATGATCGTTTAATTCTGGCGTATCTGTCGGGCAGGATGCGTCTTAATTATATCCGTATTCTGCCGGGGGATAGGGTGTCCGTAGAATTGAGCCCCGATCGGGCGAGAGGAAGGATTGTTCGTAGATTATAGTCGACGAATAACGAATGCGTTGCGAATTTACGAATAAACGAATTCGTTTGTTCGTTTATTCGTAAGAAATTCGATATTCGTTGATGGAGTGAAGCGATGAAAGTACGTTCTTCGGTTAAAAAGATTTGCCAAAATTGCAATGTTGTCAGAAGAAAGAGGAAGGTTTATATTACATGCAAGAATCCGAAGCATAAACAGAGACAAGGATGATAGCAATTTGCGAGCTTGTATAGCTGTAGCTTGTAGGGCTTCACGCCTAAGAAGCTAAAAAGCTACAAGCTAATAAGCTGGTAGCATATGAGAATTGTCGGTGTAAATATTCCGGACACTAAGCGCGCGGAGATCGCGCTTACTTATATTTACGGCATCGGCCGTTCTGCGGCGGTAAAAATATTACAGCAGGCCAATGTTGATTTGTACAAGCGTGCGTCCCAGTTTACTCCTGATGAGGTGAGCAGGATTAAGGGGGTGATTGAAAAAAGTTTGAAAATCGAAGGAGAGCTGAGGCGGGAACGCAGTCAGAACATCCGGCGATTAATTGATATTAAAGCATACCGTGGACTGCGGCATATGCGTCGCCTTCCCGTTCGGGGACAGCGGACACGAACAAACTCGAGGACCGTCAGGGGGAATGTGCGTAAAACGGTCGGAAGCGGAAAGAGAAAAGTGGAACTGAAGTAAAGGATTTTGTCCAAATTTCGAAGCCGAAGGCGCACGAAATTTGGCAACAAAACCTTTACTCTGAGCTCATCGAGTCTGAGACTCTCAGGGTCGAATGACTTGTCGAAGGGTTTCAACGCTGTAATTCTTCGGCTCCGCCGCGCCTGACGCGGCTTCGCTCAGAATGCTCAATTTTGTAGCGGAATTTTGTTCATTCACCCGCCCAAGTTTTTGCAAGGCAAAAATTTAGGCGGGCGAGCAAGTTTCGCTCCAAAATTTCGACAAAATTGGCATGGGCAAGAAGAAAATATTTCAAAAATCAACCGAAGATGCGCTAAAAGAAACCGAGGCGTTGCAGTCGGGACTGAAGAAAGCAGAAGCGCAGGAGATGGAGAAAAGGGTATCGGCTGGAAGGGTATATATTAATGCTTCGTATAACAACACGTTCATTACCGTTACTGACGTTGATGGGGATGTATTGGCGTGGTCTTCTTCCGGTTCGCTCGGTATTTCCGGTCCCAAAAAGGCGACGCCATTTGCTGCGTCGAAGGTTGCGGAAGCCATTGTAGAAAAACTGAGGAAAGCCGGTCCGATGAAAGTAAGCGTGTACGTTAAGGGTATTGGCAGCGGTCGTGATTCGGCAATTAAGACATTGGCGAATCGAGGGTTTGATATTGTTTCCATCAAAGACGTTACACCGATGCCGCATAATGGTCCCAGGCCGCCCAAGCCCAGACGCGTTTGATCGAGCTTCCTAGCTGGTAGCTTCTTAGCTTTTTAGAGTAGAATAAATAGTAAATTTTTCTAACAAGCTACAAGTTACAAGCTACAAGCCAGAAAGTGCCCAAACAAGAACCCAAAGAAAAAAAATCAAGGGCAGTTGGTACAAACCTTTTTTTGAAAGGGGAGCGTTCGTTTTCTCCGAAGAGCGCGGTCGTGAAGAAACCGTATCCGCCGGGAGTCCACGGCAAGAAAAGGCGACGGAGAGTTTCGGAGTATGGCCAGCAGCTTATTGAAAAACAAAAGATTAAATGGAGCTACGGGTTGAGAGAGGCGCAGTTTAAAAACTATTTTAAAGAAGCCTCCAGGGCGCATGGCGCGACCGGGGAGCTGATGATGCAAAAACTTGAACTAAGATTGGATAATGTCGTGTATCGCCTTGGTTTTGCCATCTCTCGCAGTGTCGGGAGGCAGTTAGTAAGCCACGGTCATATACTAGTCAACGATAAGAAAGTTATGATTCCGTCGTATCAGGTAAAACCGGGCGATGTCGTTTTGATCCGTCCCCAGTCTCGGGGCATCAAACCATTTGAAGACTTGGCTGTGAGGCTTCAAAAGTATGAACCGCCAGAATGGCTTCGTGTGGCGAAAGATTCATGTTCGGGGAAAGTGATAAAGCTGCCACCGTTTGCAGAGAGCGTGTTCGATATGGGCCTTGTGGTAGATTTTTATTCGAGGTAAAATAACAAGACCATTGACCGTTGACCATTGACAAAAAAACGTCAAGGGTTAAGGATCAAGGGTTAAAGGTTTCTATATGCTGGACATTTCTATAGTTACCAAGCCAAAATTTATTAAGAGAGGAAAGGACGTGGGCGTGTTTGAAATAGAGAATTTATATGCCGGATATGGTGTCACGCTGGGCAATGCTCTGCGGAGGGCGCTTCTTTCTTCATTGCCGGGGGCCGCGGTCACTCAGGCGAAGATTAAAAACGTCGATCACGAATTTTCCACGCTTCCGCACGTCGTTGAAGATATGGTTGAGATCCTTCTCAATCTCAAGAAGCTTCGTGTCAAGCTGCACACCGAAGAGTCTCAGACGCTTGTACTCAAAGCAAAAGGAGAGCAGAAAGTTACCGCAGAACTGTTTGACAAAAACTCGAATGCGGAGGTGATTAATAATGATTTACACATCGCCACGCTTACGGATAAAAAGGCAGAATTGGAGATGGAGGTGACGGTAGAGAGGGGATTGGGCTATGAGCCGGTGGAGGCGAGAAAGATGAAGAAATTGCCGATCGGCACGCTGTCCCTGGACGCGTTTTTCTCCCCGGTTAAAAAAGTGAGTTTCGAATCGGAGAATATGCGCGTGGGTGATCGAACCGATTATAATCGACTGCGTATTTTGATAGAAACCGATGGAAGCATTTCTCCCTCGCGGGCGCTTCAGAATGCAGCAAAGATCCTGGTGGGGCATTTTAATCTTGTCGTCGGAATCGAAGCGGAAGAAGAGGTTGGGGGGGTTGCTGAGTCCGTAGAAGAAAAAAAGACAAAGAAAGCCGCTAGAGGGAAGAGGAGCGCAAAAAAGAAAAAGTAAAGGGCTTGCTCTAAATTTTGGAGTCCGAAGGACGAACAAAATTTAGCCAGCAAACCTTTACCCTGAGCTCGTCGAAGGGTTTCCTAATGTAATTCTTCGAACTCCGTCGCGTTAAACGCGACTTCGCTCAGAATGCTCAATGTAGCAACCAATCGAGCGACGCAATTCGCTTCGCTCATTGCTTGCTCTCTTGGGCTACATTGGCATGAGGCATCTAAAAAAGGGAAGAAAATTTGGCCGCCGGCGTTCGCAGCGCCGACATTTTTTAGAAGGGTTGGCGAATAACTTGATCGTAAACGAAAAGATTCAGACGACGCTTTCTCGTGCCAGAGAATTGCGGCCGTATATGGAAAAGCTGGTGACGACGGCGCGTCCGCAGACTCTTCATGCGCTCAGGCTTCTTCTGTCGCGGCTGCCGAGGCGAGCCGCATTAAAGCTGTACTACGACATTGGACCGCGCTATCATGGTAGGGCTGGCGGATATTTGAGGGTCGTCAAAACAAGTAAAACGAGAAAGAGGGATAGCGCGGAGGCGGCGGTTATTGAATTTGTAAAATAAGCTTGCGGTTTTTTAAGCGGTTACAAGCTATCCCTCGAAACCGCTCGGGGCAAGCGAGCTACAGGCTAATGAGGTATACCATTGACGCCACAAATAAATCAATTGGCAGATTGGCTTCGGAAATCGCCCGCATTCTTCAGGGGAAAGACTCTCCCCGTTATCATCCGCGTTTTCCGGGGGTCGGCGAGGTGAGGGTTATTAACGTGGACAAGGCGCAATTTACCGGCACTAAGTTGCGAACTAAAATATACCGGCGACATACGGGCTACATGGGACACTTGAAAGAGCAAAGCTTGGAGGAGGCGATTGAGAAAGATCCGGCAGGGGTATTGCGCCGCGCCGTTTATAATATGTTGCCGAAAAATAGGTTGCGCCGCGTGAGGCTTTTGCGCCTGTCAATTAGTAGCCATAGATTGCAGTAATGTATGCCTACAAAAGAAAAAACAAAAGAAACTCCTAGAAGGGTTGTAGCAAAAAAGGAGCCAAAAAAGAAAACAATCGCTCCGAAAATAGAGGAGCGAGCTGAGCCTGTCCAGGATTCGTCTCCGGTTAAAGCCGGCGGCGATTTGAGCGTATATGATGGTAGATATTATTACGGCCTCGGCCGGAGAAAAACGGCCGTTGCGCAGGTGAGGTTATTTACCAAAGGCCTTGAGAAGAAATTTCTCGTCAACGGCGTTGAATGCAAAACTTACTTTAAGCTTCCCCGTTTTGTTCATGAGGCAGAATCTCCTTTGAAGGTAATGAAGGCCGTTGGAAAATTTGCCGTGGAAGCTAAGGTGAACGGCGGAGGAGTTTCCTCGCAGGCCGGCGCAGTGCGGCTGGGTATTGCGCGGGCGCTTGTCGAGTTTAACAAAGAATTTCGAAAGCGGTTGCGCCGCCAAGGATATCTTACGCGAGATCCGCGCATGGTGGAGCGCAAAAAATACGGCCTGAAGAAGGCGAGGAAGGCGCCGCAGTGGTCAAAAAGATAGCTATCTTTTTGACCACTCTGAGCTGAGTGAATGGGTGGGCGAAACCAAGCGATAAACGAGCCCCGTAGACAACGCTGTCTGTATGAGTAAATACGAGGAAATTTTGACCCGAGTGCTTGATTGACGGAAAGGATAAACGAGCACCGCAGATACGGATCTTCACAGAATTGAAATATACACAAAAGCCGCGGAACCCCGCGGCTCTTGATTTTTTACAGAAAGCATGCTTTTATTCCTTTAGTAGATGCATGCTATGAGGGGGTGTCCGTGAAGAGAACTTTGAAAATAGTCCTCGCCATTGTTGCTTCTGTTGGTTTCATCGCGAGTTTTGTTCTTATGCTTATTCCTGATTTGAAGTGGATTTCCTTTATTTTATCCCCTCTGGTAGGCATTGTGTATCTATATTTCTTTTTGGGAGGAGATATAGTAAAGTCGATAAAAGATAAGTCGCTGTATGAAAAAACTTACAACGATTTCTTTGATGGATTTAGGAATGAAAACGGGAAGGTTCGGGGAATAAATAGAGTACTGAAATTTGTTGAACGCTTTTTACTTGTCGCATCAGCGGCGTCTGGAATCTACTTGGTATATGCTTGGGTCACAAGTACTGCAGAAAGATCAAACATAATTAACGGCGTACTCTTCTGCATAATCACGACAGGATTAGCTATTCATTTTTATGAGGCTAACAAGTTGATGTTCACAATCGGCAGAAAGAATAAGGGAGAATTAATAAGCGAATCGGAGCTCAAACATATGAAGATACTTGGAAGACTTGGAAGGTATAGTCATCTTCTGGCATTTGGAGGAATACTCGTTTACTTATTTTCACTAGCAATGAAAATGCCAATATTCCTGGTTATGGCCCCACTGGTTCCTTTTTGGGCATATTTTACCATTTATCTTGGTTATGGTGCGTTGTATTCGGCCATGATCGACTATGCACTTGGTATAAGAAAAGAGTTCCACTACCAAAACTAGCCTTGGTAGCTTTTTATTTTAAGCCCCTAAGGTTCACCCCGCACCATAGCGTTGCAGTGGCAAAAACGTTAATAGCGTTTCGCCTTGAGCGAAGTTAAGAAACACGCATTACGTTTCGTCCCATAAAATATAATCGCAATTATGAAACGAATCGGGCTTTGGCTTGCCATCATTGTCATTACGGCGGGACTGGGTGGCGCACTGATTACTGCTGTCAAGTATAAATCTTACTATAGCGCGCTGAGTGAAATTACTCCTCGCGTCGGAGTGAAAATCGATAGCGGTACGGCGTCGTCGGCGTCGGTTCTTTTGCCCGAACAGACGGACCAGTATCTTACGGAAGAGCAGAAAAAAGCGCTCTTAGAGAAATTCAAGCAGAGTACTCTTAAAGAGGAAAATGTTGTTTTTCCCGAAAGCAAGAATCCGCAGCTGCCGAAGGATCCGACGCCGGAGCAAATCGATGAGTACCTAAAAATAGTAAAAGAAATGGCAGTGGCAACCGACACGATTGTGATTACCAACTGCATTCCCGAACCGGCTGTTGTGCGGGCTAAAATCGGCCAACACATTACGATTATCAACACAGACGAAATCGGGCATACGCTTCTTACCGAAGATCCGTTGTCGTCCATTCCTCCTCTTGGTTCTACCACTGTAACGATTAGCTTTGCATCCGGCACCGGCGTGTACAACTATGACTGCGACAGATTTTTCAGCGTAGGGACGATTTGGGCGGTGGAGTAGTTTCGTACGGTTTGACTTCCCACTCGGTTTTAATAAGCCTACGAGTTACGTAGTTGAACCATTGGGCTTCTTTCCTTTACAAATAGCCAAAGCCGAGCGTATAATAGTATTGTTTCTTTAACAATTAAAATTGGATATCGCGACCGAAAGGAGGAGATATGACTGATTCGAACGAAAGCGGAGCGGCGCAGTTGTTTGAAGTTATTGATGTTCCGCCAGCCATAGAATCTCTTCTTCATATAGCGCGCGAGAGCTCTTTCTGGCCGGTTGAAATACGGGAAAACCCGTTCATACGGGTTGATGCCCGCCAGCGCCTGGATTTGTTCGCTAAGCTTGATGCGCTTTTCAAGCAGCTGCCGCTTGTGACCGCGGAATTGACTGAAGCAATAGATTCGGGAAACGTTGATCCGGAGTTCGCCGCAGAGCTGTATGCGATGCTGGCAGACTTTTTGGACAGTGACTCGTATAACCGAAGACTTGTCCTTTACTTTCCATTCGAGCTTGTGCCGAGGAAAAATTGGCAGTCCCGTTCCTCTCGGGTTGCCGGTGCCGCCGAGCATTTCCGCGCCTCGTATATGAAATGCTGGCGCGAGCTGCTTGTTGAAAAAGATGTACGGGCCAATTTTGTAGATGGGGATATATTGGAAACGGAATTGAGCCCAAGCGGCCAGCCCGTTGTGTGCAAGGCTGCCCACCTGATTCCATATCTTGTCGAAAAAGAACTTCTTGCTACGGCGGATGCGGTTGCTCTTTTGGACACGAATCCTTCTGAAGCCTTGAGGCGGGGCGTAGTCGATGTCCTGCCTGTTCTTGCGGGCATGTCGTATCTTGATTACGGTGAGTGCGATCGTATCACCCGTGCGCACGGCTTCTATCCGTATGCGGAAAAGAGGAATGCAAGCATTTGCGCGCAGACGAAGACGGATCGCGCATGGCTTGCCGGTCTTGCAGCCGATGCGGAATTCGAAATGAAAAAAATAGAGATGCGCGTGACCCTCGATGAGTCCCGTGACCTGCCTCGGCCCAGGGTAGCATGGGAACGGCTCGATAGAGAAGATAAGCTTGCGAGCAGATACGCCGATCGAATGGCAATGCTGCTTGCCGGAAACCCGGAGAGAGTTAGTGATATTCGGGCCCTTCTCGCGTCTGCCGATGGGAAGGTTCTCCGTTTAGCGATCATTCGCGGTCTTGGAAGAGCTGTGGAGTTACTGGTTACAGCCGGTTCTTCGAGGGCGGTCGAGATGGCGGGCAGCTTTCAAGCCGATTTGCGAGATGCATGGGTGAAAGGCGTGCCCGGTGAGAGAGACGCCATAACCAGCGTCCTTATTCGTTGGGTGAATCAGGGAATTCTTCAAAGCTCATTCTTGGAGTGGTTCGGGATCGAAGTCCCGTGCCTGGACAAGCTACATTTAAATGGCAATCGGTTGATTGCGGCCGAGCTCGAAAAACTTGCGCCTGTCATAGAGGCCGTGCGAATGGACGATGAGCTCTCGCGGCTCCTTTATCCGATTGTCATTTTTTTCGGATCACGACTTAAGGGGTATGCCAAGCGCAACGCGGATGTCGATATCGCAGTTTTTGTGAAGGCGGATGTTCTTTTCGCGGACCGTCCCCGTATACGACAAGCCCTCTCCCGTGTGTTTCCGGATAACAAGATCCGCGGAAGCATCGTCGAGTTCTGGCTTGCTGCCGAAGGCGCGAAGGGCGACAAGCTCGTCGTTCGCGACCTTGCGGATATGGACGTCTCGCTCGCCGACAGTACATGGGCACATGTGTTACTCGGCGGTGTTTGGTTCGGGTCGCAAGAGGCGATCAAAGAGCTCTATGCAAATCTCTTGCCCGGATTTCTTTACTCGAATGGCAAGAAGTTTGAATCGCATGACGCGAGAACAGAATGGTTGAAGGGGATTGAGCGCGAGGTTTTGCAGTACCGTTTGATGCACAAGGGCTACCGACGTTTGTACCCGGAGCAGGGCGGCATCAAGGCACCGAACGCGCACGGCATTGATCCGCAGAGCGTTTTTTGGGATTCTGGATACAGACGGTTGGCGACTACATTGTTTGTAAGCCGCGTGTTTCTTCCCCAGATTGTAAGCAAGAGTGATTAATGGCCGGAAAGACCGCTGAGCGGATGGAGTGATCGGAAAATAAGAAAAATAAACAGGGCAGTTTCATAATGAAACCGCCCGTTTTTCTATTTGGGTAACTACCGATTTATTATCTTCGGTCTGGCCCGTAGAAATGGCCACGATCGGTACGTTGAGCGCGTCCGCGAGCATCTCGGGAAAGATATTTTTTGTGCATTGCGTAAGACGTGGCGAGCATGTTTCCAAAGCCTTTCCTAGTTTTTCTTGCCGCTGTAGCTGTGCAGGGCCTTGTCCATGGCGGACAATGATCCGCTCGATCGATGTGTCGGTTGATCTGCGGAAAAAGTCCTGCGTGTGCTCTACCGGCACGGATTCGTATCTTTCGGCGAAGCGAACCGTGGCCGAAGGGCGGATCCGGTCCATGCATGTAAGTATGATGCCATCAAGGGAATGCGAACCGCATGCGTCGACAGCATATCTGGCGGCTACGAGATCGAACTGGCCGACTCGGAAATTGCCTTGCCACGCATGGTCCCGATTTGAGGCGTCGGGCAGAAGCGCTGTTATTTCTGATGACTCTGTTACGAATGGACCTGCGCCGTGCCGCGTGTGGTACGCGCGCAGGATGCCATAGGCGTTGATCTCGCCGCCATACGCGCATTCCCGGATGATCGAAAGTGCCGTTCCTGGGATGGTTCTGACCTTTGTGGTGTATGGATGAAATCCGTACCAGCGATCAAGGAGCACTCCCTGGGAACTCTCAAACACCACGGTGCCGTCGCTCTCCAGAATATTTTTTGCAACATACTCCGTGCCGACGACTCTGGTTTTGCATGCGAGCTTCGTGAATTGCTCGACTGCCCATTGGATCGTATCCGGATCTTCAAGATCGCGGAGTTCCAATTGGATGCGATCTCTCGTCTCCGGCGGAAGGACATGGGCGCGGTCGCGAATTTCCTCGAATTCTGTCAACTTGCGGAGCCGAATAGCTTCAAGTTTGGTCCGCAGGGAAGGTGCGTTAAGGTCTTTTGCGCGGACTGCGGTATCGCCAAACACATCGTCATCAAGCACCGTTTCTCCTACCCCGATGCCAACCGATCCGTGCCGCTTGGCGCCACGCAGAAGTTCGCGTAGTCTACCGACGATTGCTTGAAACGGCGTGATAACTAAGGCGTCCTCGTGGATCGTGAGCATGTCGAAGAGGCCGCGGACCCCATGCTCGTACATGAGCGCTTCGCCCTCTTTCAGGATCGCATATGGATCGATCACCATGTGCTTTGATAGGTGAGTGGCCGATCCGCAGAGCGTGCCGCTACCGAATTGTGAAAACACATGTTCTTTGCCCGCGGCGGTGACGACGCGGTGGAGCGCTTGCGGTCCGCCCGTCCGTACCACCGTGTGAGCCCTGTGCGCATGGCACAGCCAGTGCGTGATCGTGCCCTTTCCTTCATCGCCGTAGCCGAGTCCTGTTACCACGAAAACCTTCTTTGCCATGCGCGCCTCCTTTCTTTTTAAAAACGGGCGACCGAGTGGGGCCGCCCTGGTTTTTTGAACAGGTCAGAATTTAGAACTTGAAATCGCCCTTTTTCTTGCCGGGCTTGGCAGTTTTGCCAGGCTTGCCGGTTTTTTCGGTTTTGGCAGCCATGTCCTTCTTCGTGCCGATCGGCCAGATGTCTTCGCGGCTTGCGAATCGTGCGCCTGCAGCCGGGATCCGGTTGAAGCTTGGAAGCGTCGTCTGCAAGCCAACCGGAATTTGGGAAATCGCATCAACGATCTTCTGGGTTTTCGCCGGACTGACTTCCATGTCTTTGAGGAAATCCATGGCGTTCCTGAGGTCGAGTACGCCTTCGGTAAGGCCGATGACGCATGCTTGGATCTCGGCGAGATCCTGGGTTGTCGGCAGTTGAATCACCCGCTCGCTCCCGAAGATTTCTGTCCACCAGTCCTTCGTGTAGCGGTTTGTGCCTACTTGCAGGAAAAAGCCATGCCAGTTTTCGAGTACCTTCTTCGCGACCTCGCGGGTAGAAGGCAGGGACTTCGGAGGTTTTGAACCAAAGGCCTTTTCGATGACCTCGGGACCGAAAACTTTAGTGAGGAGCTTGGGGTCGAGCGAGTCGCGCCCGATTTCATCTCCCACAACGAAGTAATAGCCTCGCAGGCCGTACCGCGTAATGCTCGTGCTGGTGAGGTGGGCAGCCGCGAATAGTCCCAGCTGGTAATCTTCGGTACTGTCCCCACCACTGCGTTCGGGGACCAGTAATCCCATTTGACGCTCAACTTCATTGTCGGGTTCGAACTGCGATCGTTGGTAGGGGAATCGATCCAGGCGGTCCTGGATAACGCCGGTGGCGATCTGGGTGTGATACCGGCGTAGGACAGCGTTCGCCCCTTGAACTAAAAGACCCTGCACTTTCGGCAGAACCGCAAAAGCGACGTCAACATTGCCACCCATCGACCCGGTCGTATCGAAATCAGTCTCGACCGGCATCGCAACGCCGAACTTGAGAATGAATTCATCTCCGTCGGGCACGAGCAGATTATTCGATTCGCGGATGACTCCGCGCTGTGAAGGGTCGATCAAGGAATCAAGGCCCTTGCCTTGACGTGCCCGTTCTTCGCCGACAAACGTCGCGCTACCGAATTTCTTGGTCTTTGTCTCGGTGTCTCGGTATGTCGCCCGTGACCAATCGCCCTTTTCTCTCATTTGTCCCCCGTTGTTAAGGTTCTGTAAGCAAGCCGACCCCGAGGTAAAAACCCCGGGTCGCAATTTACTGCACCGATATTGTATATGATCAATGCCGCCGCGTCAAGCGTACGCCTTATGTCCCCCCGTATGCACAGGACAGAATCGGTCCATGAGAACGCCCCGCATAAGTACTCACGGGGTACCGCCTGTATACGAAAGCCAGAAATCCATGGCCGGGCGGAAGTGGTTACGCGAGATGCTGTCGGAGAGCATGAATATCCCATACGATAACGATTTCATGTACTCCAGATCAGATACGTCGGCCATCGATATCGCGCCTGTTTCAAGGCCCATGAGCAGGCGTGAGGCGCAGATCGCATGCCGGTCCTTTTCAATGATTATCTTGAGGGCGTCTGGCATAGCGTTGATGCCGATCTGGATCATCAGGTCGTCTCGCGCAGCCATGAGCCGGTACGGACGCAGGAGGCTGGTTTCAGTTTTTGCGACAAAGTCGATCCCGGCACGCGATTCGATTTTCAGCACGATCTCGCATGGAGTCTTTGTCCGTGATTTGCGATAGCGCCCGATAGCATTTTCCAGTTCACGCACGTCGTCCATATTCTCGACGAATGAAAGCATGAACCGGGACATGCCTTCGGCTAGCGCGGCTTCAATGTAGTCGTGGTCAGCCGGTAGCAACCCGCCCTCGATCTTGAGATCGGGCGCGAGAATGTTAACGGCCTGTCCGCGCCCCACCGGATACTTTGGCAGCGGGTCAACATAAATTTGGTTGCCGTCGACCACTTCGCATAATTGTGAGCGGTCGTCACCCCGAAAGCAGACTGTTGCGGGGAGCGTAACGGTAATACGGTGGTTGAGTACGATCGGCCCCTCGGGCAGATTTGCCCATTCGACCACGCGCAGTTGCTTGGCTTTGAGGTCAACATATACGGGTTTTTTGAAAGGCTGTGCGAGAGTTGAGATTCGTCGAAGGGTTTCTCGCGGACTGTACGCTGAATTCGTGCCCGTGTTGTATCGCACCGCTTTGACAAGCGGGTGGGCGATCATGTCTTTGAGCAGGTCTTTTTGATGCACCTGCGGCAATGTTAAAATGAGCATGTCGTTTCCTCTCCGCGTTGCGGCTTTAACGACTTGTTGTTAAAGAACACCACAATTGTACCACCCGGATGCACGATAGTCAATAATAAAAGACCGTGAGCGATCTGCTCACGGCTTAAATCTAATCAACTAAAATCTGAAGTTACCCTTTCCCTTTTTTTTCGCAGGCGGCTTTTTCTCGGAGGACGTCTTACCGTTGGCCGACTTCGCGGTCCGGCGCGGAGCTTTAACGGGCCTGAAGTTCTCGAGAGGTTTAAGCGCCTTGGCCACATCTCTGATGCGCGCGGGAGTCTGCGGCTCGTACTCAATGTCTGTGCCGAGATCGAGCGGGCGGGTGCGCATATCCTCGAGATACTGTTCAAGCGTGCGCCCGCCGGAAACGATGGCGTAGACGCCGAGAGTGATATCGCCGATAGCCAGATCACCGCTCTCGCCTTCGGGCATTCGGATGATACGTTCCTTGCCAAGCGCTCCTTCCCACTGACGCACGATTGACGGGTCTTTTCCACCGGGGTAGTAGCGATGGATGAGGAATGCGTTACCTTTGAACTTTTTGAGCAGGTCGTCAAAAACCTTCTTTGCCGTCGTTTCTTTATGCTCGCCGCCGAAATGTTCGAAGAGATCATACGCAAAAAGCTTTTCTCGGAATCCCTCGTCTCCGGTAAATAGGAAGATAGGATTTTCCGCTTTCGGGATATCGCACAGATAAGCGTAGTAATACGCCATCATCTCGTATGATTCTTGGCTTTGGCCGCCACCATTACCCTCGAAATAGATATTTCTGAAATATCGGTCGAGGTTGCGCAATGCCGAAAACGGGGCGATCTGGATCGGTGCCGTGTCGGAAGTGATGTCGCCAATGGCCGCAAGGCTCATCTGCGGATCGGATAAGTACTTGCGCGCCACGATCTGGCCCACAATGCCCGGCCACTTGTCGTAGATGATCTTCGGCAGTTTGTCCATTGAACCAGTTTCGTCGAATGCATACACGAGGGGATTGAGAGCATTGCACTCCAATCTGCGATTCTTTGGCAGGAAGGATGTATCGATTGAAGCTCGAGACAGCTCCCGTTCCGCCATGTTCGAAGCGCCGCTCGCGCTACGGTATCTCTTGTCGGTTACGTCCCGACCGTAATAGTCGCCGCCACCGCCCATACCAGCCTCCTTTTGTGTGGGTTGTTGGTGAGTTGCCGGAAGATCGTTCGGGCCGCGACATTCTATTTTCAAGGTTTCAATCCAGCTCTATGGTATCATTGGCACGATTCTTCTGTCAACTCGAGTTTCGATAATAAAACTGTATCTGGACCCTACGGTGTGATTGCAAAAGAAAAAACCTTGTCGCGCGGGGGCGGCAAGGCTCTGTAATTACTTCAGCATTTTCGGAGATACAGACGGAACCGGTAGAGGGTCTTCGAGTTTGACGATATTGCGGGCTTCTATCTGCGCTATCAGCTCCGGCCCGCCGGGAACAAGGTTGCGGATTTTAATCGCCTGAACGATCTCGCGCGTGTTTACCGGTAGGAGTCTGCGTGAGGACGATTCGGAGATTGCGAGTAGCGTCATCAGGTCGATTTCCGACTGGCTCGCCGAAGGAATGAAATCTTCGATGGCTTCGTGTAGGGCGGTCTCATCGACCTTCTTTTTGTCCTGCTCGCCTGCAAATCGAAACGATTTGAGCGTGATGGCCTCGACGTCTGCTCCCGAAAATCCAAGCGTCATTTGAGCGAACGGACGAAAGTTAGAAATCGACATCGGGATTTTGTATCGTTTGAACATCACTTGGAAAATCGCTTCAAGTTCGTTGACCGAGGGCATGAGGATTGCAATGCGATCATCGCTTCTGCCGGATCGTTTCATGGCCGCATCCATGCGGTCAGGGCGGTTGGTGCAGTTTATCATCAGGACTCTGCCGCGGATACGGGGATCAGAGAGGAATCGCATCCAGGTTTGCATGATGCGTTCGGAAACTCCTGAATCGCCTTTCGGGGCATCGCGATTCGCCTCGCCGAGGTCCGCTTCGTCGTTCATGACGATGACCGGGGCGAGCGCCCAGAGCCCCTGGATCTGCAACTCCGTTCGCTGTTCGGATTCGCCTACCCACATGGAGCGGGCGTTTTTCATTTTGACGAAATTGAAGCGCGCGCCCTTCGCAAGAGCTTCAACGAGCGCCGTTTTGCCGGTTCCCGGCGGACCCATGATCGTAATGCCTTGCGGGATGTTACGGGCCTCTCCCCGCCGGATCGCATCGAGTATCCGCTCGAAGTGGGCTTTTTGCGTAACGAGCCCACCGATTTCTTCGAGGCTCCACTGCGGATCGGTGATTTCCATGACCGAACCATATTCGTTGTTGAGGACTTCCTTCTTTTTTTCCCGCACGAATGAAAGGTCGATCGGGCACCCCGTCTGTTTATTGAGCCGGAAAATTTCAAGAATCTGGCGCAAGCTCATGCCTTGCGTGGCGTTGACGAACGCGTCGGTGTCAAAATCGTCCGGCACCGGAAAGACCGATGGAAAATCATCCAGGTTTTTTTCGAGGGCCGAAATTTCGGCTTCAAGATCAGACTTCGGTTCGCCCTTGGCGCGTTTGAGCTTTTTTTTCAGCTCGCCGATCTTCTCGACGATTTCAGACCGCGCATCCGATCCCTTGGTAAGCCGCAGGAGGTATTTTTTGCGTTCCTCCGGCGACGGTTTTGGAATGAAAACGATCGAAATGCGACTTGAAGACTGTCGCAGCTCTCCCGAGATCTTCGCAGCGAGATCGGTGAACAGAAGAACGATATTGTTCCGCCTTTTCATACCGCTTTCGTGCGCCCAGTTCCGGAAACGTTGGATGTGCGTACGTTCGTTCGGCGAAAGCGCCGGACCGGTCGATTCCGGAACGATGAAGTGCGCTGATTCTACAACGATGGCGACATCCTTCATGTTCTTCAAGACTTTCTCAATGAGCGGCAGGCATAGTTCGGGTTCCCGCGGCAAAGCCCGTTTTGCGGCCAGTCCAGCCTTCGCAGCTGCTACAGGGTCTTTAGAATCCGCGTCGCTGTCTTTCTCCGGTTCTGTCACCTTACGAAAAACTTTTTCCATTTCGGGAGTGAGAAAGCGCAGGCCGGAGGCGATGTTATAAAAAATCACCATCGCTCGTTCGTCCCACGTTCGGGCGAACAGTTCATGGAGGGGCAGATATGGAAATTCTTTCTCTGCGTCTCCGTAAGGGTTGGGCACAAGACAGGTGATGTCTCCGTGAAGAATGAACACGGAAGAAATACCTGCCTCTTTGCGGCTTACGATGCCTTCCGTCAGCCAGCTTGGTAAAACGTTTTCTGTTTCAGCGTATTCGGTTTCCGTTTTCACCGCAGCCTCCTTTTTGCCGGCCTTCGGGTTAGTGGCTGTGGTCAGGGGAGTGTCCGTGATCGTGGCGATGCCGCAAGCGATTTTCGTTGGGAAGTGGATCGCCTTCGGTCACCTCGGACTTCCCGAGCGCTATTTTGATGCCAAGCTTATGCGCAAGCACGAGCACTTTGGCCGTTTCAAGCTTGAGGGCGTCGCGCGACTTGAAGTGTTCGAATACGATGGTCGCGTCGCCGCCCTTCTTGCTAACCTTGATGTAGTCGCACGGGTGTGTCTTGTCTTCTTCTTCGGCTTCAAGGATAAACTCGCCGCCCTTGTGGGTGATGCGTACCGTGTAGTTTAGAAGTTCGGCGACGATGCCGAGGATTTCGAATTGCCAGCGTGCCGAAACTTCGGCGGCTGCGGCCGAGAGGCGGTTCTTTTCGGTAGCGCTCGTGAACGAGCCTTTTGCTTCAAGCTCGCCGGCGTAGCTTACTATAAAGACGAGGCCTCCGGTGTTCACTTTTGCCAGCGCGCGCTTGAGCGCTTCTTCGAGGAGGGGCTTCGTGTTAAGTTCTTGTGCCCACTCCAGGAATTGAGTATCTTCCTGGCCGAGTTTTTCAAGAAGGTCTGCATCGATATCGGGCGCCATGGCATTATTCGTAAACGTTTGGGGTTCGGGCGCGGGGATCTTGATGGTCGCGTAGCTTTTGTAGCCGATGTTGCAAGGCATGCCGGTTCTCCGTGTTATGTAGTTATCGAGTAACCTGCTCATTTATAGCGTGAAAATAGCAAAAAGTCAACACACACACGCACGAAACGAAATTTGACAGCAGAGTATACAGAGTATATCTTGAAGCAAAATCATGGCCGTCCGCAAGGCGGTTTTTTAGCTGACCACGACTTCGTTTAGTGATGCCCCTTCTTTTTGTCTGAAAAAGTGATAAGTTTAATTTGATAGTACAATAAATGAATGAAGGGATTAGAAATTAGAATATAGAACTTAGGAAGAACAAGAATCCTAAATCCTAAATCCTAAATCCTAAATCCTAAATTGTTTTGCAGTCGTTTATTATTAATGGCGGCAGAAAACTGGAGGGTGAAGTTACGGTTCAGGGCTCTAAGAACGCCGCGCTTCCGATTATCGCGGCGACCCTCCTGACAGACCGTTCGTGTATATTGCAGAATGTTCCCCGAATCGGGGATGTTTTAGTAATGCTCCAAATTTTGAGGCAGATGGGCTCTCGCCAGCGCTGGCTCGATGAACATACCATTGAGATCGTAAATGACGAGATTGATCCGGTAAAACTTAACGGTCAGCTGGCGTCTCGGATTCGCGCCTCTATCTTGCTGATCGGTCCCCTTTTGGCTCGCGGCGATGAAGTGAGCGTCAGCTTCCCGGGTGGAGATAAAATTGGCGCTCGGCCGCTTGATGCGCACCTCAATGCATTTCGGGACGCCGGCGTTTCTGTTGAGTATGACGGTAGGAGGGGTCGTTATCATTTCAAGATAACGGGAAAGCCGTTGCGGGAGATTGTACTCAAGGAATTGAGCGTGACCGCGACCGAGAATATGGTGATGTTTTTTTCCTTGACGCCGCAAGCTACAAAAATCCATTTGGCGGCTGCCGAGCCGCACGTGCAGGATCTTGGTCTGTTCCTAAAAAAAATCGGCGTCGAAATATCAGGGCTCGGAACCCACAGTCTTGTTATAAAAGGTAAAAAGCGTGCCGTCGGCAGAAAAGGCGTTCTGGCCCCTATCGTTCACCGTATTATTTCTGATTACTTGGCGGTTGGAACATTTTTGGTAGTGGGAGCCTTGGCCGCGAAAAAACTGATTATCCACGACGCGCAGTGCGATCATCTTATCGCGACGCTCCAAAAACTGAAAGAGTTTGGCGTCCGATTTGAGTGCCGCGGCAGAGAGCTTATTGTCGGCGCGGCCAGAACGCTGAAGGGAGCAAACATCCAAACGCTTCCGTATCCAGGATTTCCTACGGATCTTCAGGCCCCGTTTGGCGTGCTTGCGACGCAGGCACAAGGGGAAAGCCTTATTTTTGACACGTTGTTTGAAAATAGGTTACAATATATCGATGAGTTGAAAAAGATGGGAGCGCGAGCGCGAGTGTTAGATTCCCATCGTGCCAGTATTACCGGCAAGACGCCCCTCTCCGGAATAGAAATACGAAGCTTGGATATTCGCGCGGGCGCTACGCTTGTGATCGCCGCGCTCATTGCCAGCGGGAAATCGGTTATTCAAGGCATAGAACAGATTGACAGAGGATACGAGCGATTGGACGAGGCGCTGCAAAAACTAGGCGCCGATATTAAAAGAATCTAGAATTTAGAATCTAGGATTTAGGATTTAGGGGGGGGGTCAGTATTAAATTTTCCCTAAATTCTATGTTCTAATTTCTAACTTTTCTCCAGCGTTGTTTATCAAAAAAATAGGCATTGATCTTGGTACTGCGAATACGCTGGTATTTGTGCCGAAACGTGGCTTGCTTATTAACGAGCCGTCCATTGTCGCAATCAATTTAAATGATAATCGCGTGGTTGCGGTAGGAAGAAGCGCCAAAGAAATGATCGGACGGACACCGGAAGACATTGTCGCTCACCGTCCCTTAAAAGAAGGGGTGATTGCTGATTATTATATTACCGCGGCAATGCTGAGGTATTTTATCGATAAAGCTCTTGGCAGGTTTCGCGTGTTCAAGCCGGATGTTGTTATTTCCGTGCCGGCTGGCATTACTTCTACGGAAAGACGGGCCGTGCTCAATGCCGCCTATGAAGCGAGGGTGAAGAATGCCTATGTCGTTAAAGAACCCATTTTGGCGGCGCTGGGAGCGGGCATCCCGATTAATACCCCTTCGGGGAACATGATTGTCAATATCGGAGGAGGAACCTCCGAGGTGGCGGTCATTTCATTGGGAGGCATTGTGGCGTGGGCGTCGCTGCGCGTCGCAGGAGATAAATTCGATCAGGCGATTATCGACTACGTCAAAAAGAAATATGCGCTTGCTATTGGCGAGCAAACGGCGGAAATCGTGAAGTGGGAGATCGGCTCTGCATTGCCGATGAAATCCAGGCTCGAATTTGAACTCCGCGGCCGCGACTTAGTTACCAATCTGCCGAAGAATATCACTATTAATTCCAATGAGATTGCCGAAGCGCTTGCATACAATCTTTCAGAGATTGTCAGCACCATCAAATCGGTGTTTCATAATACGCCCCCGGAACTCGCTGCCGATGTCATGGAGAAAGGAATTATTGTTTCGGGAGGAGGCGCGATGCTCCGAGGGATCGACGAGTATTTTAAACACGCCCTTGGAGTATCAACGTATATTGCGGAAGAGCCGCTCTTTTGCGTCGCGAAAGGAGCCGGAGTTATGTTGGATCATCTTGATTTGTATAAACGGGCGCTCATATTCAAAAGATGAATCTAGAATCTAGAATCTGGAACTTAGAATTTAGAATAATTTTTCCAAATTCCGAATTCAAAATTCCAAATTCCATTGCTCGTTGGTAGGCAATCCCCATCTCATTTCTTACTTCCAAAAATTAATTGACGAAGATCGCCTTTCGCACGGCTATCTTTTTTTCGGCCGTAAGGGTATTGGAAAATTCGCTTTTGCGCGCTCTCTTTCGCATGTCTTCGAAGATAATCGGCCTCTCGATCAAGCGCTTGAGGCTGAGGGGCCTTCCTTCCTTGTCGATGCGACGATTATTGATCAGCCGTCCGTTGGCATCGACGACATACGGGCTGTGAAGCGTTTTGTTGCGATAAAGCCTATCGTTTCGCGGCGCCGCACGGTTATTATAAACAATGCCGACTTTCTTACTGTCGAGGCCCAACAGGCAATGCTGAAAATTACCGAAGATGCTCTGGCAAGCAGTTTGTTTATTTTGGTAAGCTCTCGCCCCGATATGTTGATGCCGACTGTTCTTTCGCGCTTCATGCGGGTTTATTTTAGGCGGCCCCCGGCGGATGAAATCGAACGATGGTTGCAGGATCGTTTCGGCGTCGACCGCAAGCTCGCGCGCGAGGCGATCGAGCTTTCTCTTGGTTCTCCGTACGGAGCGTTAGAGCTTGTCCAAAACCCCGTTGCGCTTAAAGAGAGAAGGATTCGAGCGGATACGCTGGGGAGATTGAACCTCGCGGATGCATATGAGGAAATTTCATCGTTGAATGGCGAAGCGGATATGGAAAAGTTTTTTGAATCGTTTTTGCTCTTTCGTGCTCGTCGCCCCATGGAAGAGCCGGAGTCGTATATTGCCGCAATGAAAGAATTGTCAAAGCGCATGTGGGCGGTCAATGCGCTCAATACGAATAAGAGGCTTCAAATGGAAGCTTTGGCGAACACAGTCGCGAGCGTTAAGTCTTAAACCATGTCAAAATCAATTCTTTTTCTTGTTTGCATTATCGCCGTGGGGACGCTGCTTTATTTTTTGCCTTCGATATTGGGCATCGAAGCGTCGGTTGATGAAGGTTATCGGGGAGAATCCGGCGGCGAGGCACTGGAGGCGGGCGTCGTATACGTTTCTTATGACGGCGGAGCGCAGTTTCAGGCAGGAGATATTGATGCGCAGGCGAATGTTTTTGACGTCGATTTTTCCCCGATTGATAATAGGGCATACCTTGCCACGGATGGCGGCGTCTTCGTGAGCGATGACGGCGGAAAGAGGTGGTATCGCGCTTTTGACGCGGACGGCATCCTGGAGGAGCCGATTACCGTATATCGGTTCGTAGCCGATCCCCAGAAACCCGGCGTTGTATATTTTTCTTTCTTGAAGAATGGAAACGCGTATTTGTATTCTTCCCCGGACGGCCTCTCTACGCTTGAAAAGATATACGAATCTTCCGAGGGTATTGCCGTTTACGATGCGGAACTTCGCGGAGATTATCTGTATCTCGGCATGAGCAATGGAGAAATATTGAGATACCAGATTTCCGAAGGTACGTATCGAGGTCTGGGAGCATTGGGAGATCCCATAACCGATTTGGTGATAAAGAGCAACGGAGCATTATATGCGGCAACAAAGTCGGAGGGCGTTTTTGCGAGTCTTAACGGAGGAGCATCGTGGGAACCGCTTAGCGGGGAGGACATGAAAAATCTTGCGGGTGCGCTAAGTATCAATGATTTCGGAAGCCAGGACCATGTTGCAGGAGCGCTGTATGCCGCTTCTGCATACGGCTTGTTTAAAACTACTAATTACGGAAAGACGTGGACCGTGCTCAATACCGTGGTACCGCAAAACAGCTCTATTTCGTCCGTGTTCGTAACCGACGCCGGAATAATCTACGCGGCCAAGAACAATGTGCTGTATAAGAGCAAAGACGGCGGATCGAGCTGGGCAATCCTCACGCCGGTACAAGGACGTAAAATCAGCTTGATAAAGGGATATGATGGAGGAAGGGTGGTATTTATAGGAACATCCCAGCCGGACGCAAGGCCGCTGCTCAAAGGATTTTCTCCAATCAAATTTCCGATATTTGCCCCGCAGTGAAGTTAGATTCCGGAATTTAGGATTTAGAATTTAAGGATGGAGCTTATTCTCAAACAATTTGAACAGGACGCAAGAGCAGTGATTGATGGATTGCGCCAGGAACTTTCCGGCATACGAACAGGAAGGGCTAATACTCTTTTAGTTGAAAATATCGCAGTAGAGGCGTACGGCTCTAAAATGCCGATGAAGCAGCTCGGTTCCATCGGTGTGGTGCCTCCCAAGGAAATTGTGATTCAACTGTGGGATCAGTCGGTGGTGAACGCTGCGGCAAAAGCAATTGAGGCGTCGAAGCTGGGACTTGTTCCCCAAGTTGACGGCAATACCATTCATTTGAATCTGCCCCCATTGACAGCCGAACGAAGACAAGAGTTGTCGAAGCTCGCCAACAAAATTACCGAAGAGCACAAAATTAAGCTTCGGCACCAGCGTGATGAATCGAACAAGAAAGCGAACGAGTTAAAAGACGAGGACGAACGATTCAAAACAAAGGAGAAGGTGCAGGAAGCGATTGATAAAGCAAACAAAGAGATAGCTGGATTACTGGAAACTAAAACGAAAGAAATCAACGAATAAAATTGACTTACTATACGATTTGATTTATTCTGAATATATGGCAAACGTTACCATTCCAAAGGCAAAATATGAGATGCTTCAGCGGCAGGGCCGAGCATATCGAAAACTCGCCGAGCATATCTTTGAATTAGCGATTCAAGATCCAGTTGAAGACGTGGTAGAAGATTTTAAGGGGTCCAATCTTTATACTGACGAATTTTTGAAAGACTTAGAAGACGGCCTGCGGAAATCCTCCTATGTTAAAAAATATGGAAATAAAGCCGCTAAGAAGTGACGTTGAGTCATCTATACGCGCACACGCCCTGAAAGCAAAATGGGCAAAAGCTAAAAAGCTGTTTGAGAACAATATTCGTCATCCATCATTGAACGTTGAGCTTCTGGAACCTCGTTGGCGCGGCATATATTCATTCCGGCTTGATAGAACCTATCGAGCTTTATTTTTTATCTTTGAAGGTAAAGCCGAGATTTTTAAGATCACGAAGCATTATAAAAAATAAAATGAGTTTAACTTGGGGAACAAAAAAGCCTGCCGACAGAAATCGTCGAGCAGGCACATACGGGCCTAGCGTACATTTAGGCTTTCGGCGTTATTTCGGGAGCCGAATCTTTCTCTGCGAGTTTTTCGAGGGCGACGGCGATTCTTTCCAGCGTATCATGTAGATAGATGCAAAGTGTAACTGCAATTATTATCGCTCCAAGAAACGCTCCCATCTAGGACCTCCAGGCATTGAGGGTTTGTTTACAGGGCGTGCGTGTGGCGCAGAGCCAGCATTGTTTGAAACAGCACGCTGCCCGTCTGCTGATAATATTAGCATAAAAATTACGGCATGTCAATACTTATCGTTATCCTTGTATTAGCCATACTTATTTTTATCCATGAATTCGGGCATTTTATTACCGCTAAGTGGAGCGGGCTTCGCGTGGAAGAATTCGGATTCGGATTTCCGCCGCGCATATTCGGAAAAAAGAAGGGGGGCACCATATATAGCGTGAATTGGATTCCGTTCGGCGGATTTGTGAAAATTTACGGTGAAGAAGGCGAGGGAGAAGGGGATCCGGACAGTTTTATCAGCCAGCCGGTATGGCGCAGATTTTTGGTCGTGGTGGCGGGCGTGGCGATGAATTTTTTGCTGGGATGGTTTTTAATCAGCGCTGTTTTTTCTGTCGGCGCCCGGACAGCGGTTGACGACAGCACGCGGCTCCATGCCTCTGACGTTGCGATTACCATCACCGGAGTAGCAAAAGATTCGCCCGCAGAAAAGGCCGGCCTTGCTCCGGGTGACCGTCTTGTCAAAATCGAAGATCCGCAGCTCGGCATCCTCGAAATCAATACTCTGCAAAAATTCGTCGAGGCAGTGGATGGCAGCCGCGGAAGACAACTTGAGTTTACGGTTCTTCGGGGCAGCGAGGCGTTTGAGGCTAATGTGTTCTCACGGCCCGATCCGCCGCAGGCGCAGTTTGTGAACGGCTGTTTTGCTCCGCGTGAAGGCCCGGTGGGCATTCAAATTACGGAAACCGGCGTTGTGCGGTACTCGTTTTTCCGGAGTATCCGCGAGGGGTTGACAACGTCTTTGTATATCAGCTCGGCAGTGCTAATGGCGATTGGCGGGATGTTGAAGGATGTTTTTGTATCAGGAAAGGTATGCGGCGACGTTGTCGGTCCGGTGGGCTTGGTGGACGTGACCTCTGATGCCGTCAAATTGGGGTTGTTAAATCTGATCCAGCTCGTAGCGCTCATCTCTCTCAATTTGGCTACGTTAAATCTTTTGCCGATACCGGCGCTTGACGGAGGACGGCTCCTCTTTTTAATCATAGAAAAATTGAAGGGCTCTCCGGTGCCGAGGCGTTTTGAAAGGTTTGTGCACGCAGCCGGATTTGCGCTACTCATTATTTTGATGGTTGTTATTACCATCAATGACGTTACGAAATTGTTATAGGCCAGCATAGGTGTAGCCGTTGTTAGGACGATAACTGTTTCGAGATTCTGCCGCCGCAACGCCATTGCGGCGGTTATTCATTTTGGCCCGAAGAATATGTATACTATAAGCAATGCGGCAGTCATCTCTTTTCACAAAAACCCTGCGGGATTCTCCGAAAGATGAAGTAAGCATTAATGCCCGGCTTTTGATCCGGGGCGGTTTTATTTCGAAGGTGATGGCGGGCGTCTATGAATGTATGCCGCTGGGGCTTCGCGTATTGAATAGCATTAATGCCATTATCCGTGAAGAGATGAATGCGATCGGCGCGGAGGAGCTTCATATGTCTGTCTTGCAGAACAAAGATACGTGGATGAAAAGCGGACGGTGGTCAGCGGCGAAAGAAGTAATGTACCAATTTCAGGATCCGGGCGGCCGCGACATAGGGCTTGGATGGACGCACGAAGAACCGCTTACTGCCGTTGCAAAGCATTTTATCAGTTCGTATAAAGATTTGCCCAAAGCCGTGTATCAGATTCAGACGAAGTTCAGGAATGAACCGCGGGCAAAGTCCGGCATGCTCCGCGGCCGAGAATTTTTGATGAAGGATCTGTACAGTTTTCATGCGGACGAAGAAGACCTTAATCGGTATTACGAGATTGTGGCAAGGGCATACGAGCATATATTCGGTCGCGTCGGCCTTGATGCGCGTCGGACTATTGCAGCCGGAGGCCTTTTTTCGAAATACTCGGATGAATTCCAGGTTCTTTCGGAGGTCGGAGAGGACACTATTTTTTATTGTACCGAGTGCCGGTATGCCGTAAACATTGAGGTGGTTTCTGATTTTGGGCTCAAGAGCGTATGTCCGGAATGCAGTGGCGCGTTAGCGCAAGGAAAAAGCATTGAAGTGGGAAATATTTTTAAATTGGGAACCGCGTTTTCTGAAGCGTTCGATCTGACATATGTAACCGGGAATGGAGATAAAAGGCCAGTGATTATGGCCTCATACGGCATTGGGCCCGGGCGCGTGATGGGAGCGGTTGTTGAAATGCGTCACGACGAGAAAGGAATCATGTGGCCCGACTCCATCGCGCCGTATTCGGCCCACCTTATTGCTCTCGGGAAAGAGAAGTCCACGCATGACGCCGCAGAGAAGTTATACGCTGCTTTACAAAAATCATCGATCGAGGTATTATATGACGATCGGGATGCGACCGCAGGAGAGAAATTTGCCGATGCCGATCTTTTGGGAATTCCGTACCGCCTTGTGGTAAGCGAGAAAACGATCAAAAACCGCGAGGTAGAGGTTAAAAGAAGAAACGAAGAAAAGCTTAATATGGTCAAATTAGAAGATATTCCAAAACTCCTTCTAAATTCTAGATTCTTTACTTATGCTTAATCGCTTACTTTCGTCATTTTCAACGGATGTCGGGATTGACCTTGGAACCGCAAACTCTCTTGTCTATTTAAAAGGGAATGGGATTATCATTAATGAATCTTCGACTGTTGCCATTAACAATAAAACCGGTCAGGTGTTGGCAGTGGGAGAGTCTGCGAAACGAATCGTTGGTAGGACGCCCATGCATATTTCTGCAATCCGCCCGATCGTCAATGGAGTCATTGCCGATTTCGACATCACGCAAGAGATGTTGAGATATTTTTTGAATAAGACGAAAGAATTCGCGCGGAAGCGGATGGTGTTTTATCCGCGCGTGGTGATCGGCGTGCCGAGCAATCTTACCGAAGTTGAGCGCAAGGCGGTTGAGGATGCGGCTCTCCAGGCAGGGGCTGCGCGGGCGTACCTTGTCGATGAACCGATTGCCGCAGCTCTCGGCGCCCGCTTTCCGATTGAAGACCCCACGGCTCATTTTATCGTTGATATCGGCGGAGGCACCACCGAAATCGCGGTTATCTCCATGAGCGGCATCGTAGCCTCCCGAAGTCTTAAAATCGCCGGCGACAGATTCAATGAAGAAATTATCAAGTTTTTTCGCGACGAACTTCGTTTGCTTATCGGAGAGCCGACGGCAGAAGAAATTAAAATTGCCGTCGGCAGCGCCTACCCCCTTGATCAGAAGCTGGAAGTGCGGGTGCGGGGCAGAGATTTGTCTACCGGCCTTCCGAAGGAAGTGGTGGCCGCCGATGCCCAGATTCGTTCGGCAATTGCCCACCCGCTTTCTATTATTACCGACTCCATAAAAGAAATTATTGAAAAAACTCCACCGGAGCTGGTGGGCGATATTATGTATCGCGGTATATACTTGTGTGGCGGCGGCTCTCTTTTAAAAAATATAGATCGGCTTATTGAAGAAGAGTCAAGGGTAAAGACATCCATTATTGACGATCCTATGACGGCGGTTGTTCGGGGAACCGGCGTCATCAGCGAAGATCTGGATAAATTTAGAGACCTTCTCTTCGTGAGCAGAAAGAAACAGCTCTTGTTATGAAGCGAGAGATATGTTGTTAAGTTGTAAGTTGTCAGTTTCTAAAACTTTTCAACTCCCAACTTTTATCCGGGCATGAAGCGTAACGCAATCCTGCTGGCCATTTTTTTGTTAGGGGGCTTCCTGTTGTGGAAGGGCGGTTTTTTGACGGCGTTTAAGATGGTACTCTACGAAACGATTGGCGATGTTGCGGATCGAACGGTTGGGTATTTTTATGCAGTAACGTCGGCGCGCAGGATGTATGAATCTAATCAGATGCTTTCCCGCCAAAATCAAGAACTCAAAGCGATGATCGAATCAGTCGCTATGGTACAATCGGAGATCGAGTCGCTCAAAGAGCTTATCGGACTCCGCAAAGATCCGGCACATCGATATGCGTACGGGAAGGTGCTTATGGGGTCGCAGAATAATTTATCGAGAACCATTGCCATCGGCATCGGCGTGCGCGATGGCATGCGGGAAGGACTGCCGGCAATGTGGACGAATAAGATTTATTTGGGGATTCTTGCTGACGTATTCGAGCGCTACAGCCTTATCCGCACGCTATTTGACACGGAGATGAGAATTGAAGTGCGTATCGGGCCGAGCCTCATTCCGGCTTTGCTTGTAGGCGGGAGTGATCCGTTGCTTGATTTTATTCCGAAAGAGGCGCGCGTCGAGATTGGCGATGCCGTATTTACTGCCCCCGGCTACCAGCTCGCTCCGCCCGATCTCTATGTGGGAAAGATAGCGTCCATACAGGACTATGAAAGCGATGTGGTGAAAAGAGCGAGGATAGAGTTTCCGTACGTCCTTGAGAGCATTAAAGATGTGTTTATTGTTTTACCCTGATATGCAAAAAATGATTTTCAAGCACGCCTTGAGACCTTTATCCCGTTAGAAATCGCGGACGCATTTAATTATGAAAATAAGCAAAGATGAAATTTATAAACTGTTAGTAAGGGATTGCAAGACACACAATATGTCCGCGTCCTATTTCTAACGAGATTCATGCCAATACAATCGAAAATCGTTATACGGGAAGATGCGGCATTGACGGCGCTGTTTATTGTAGTGGTATTGGCGCAGATTTTTCTATGGCGGTTTTCCGTTACACAGCCGAGTCTTTTTGTCGTGTATGCGACCCTTGCGATGCTGATGAAATTTTCTTGGCATCGGCTGGCGCTACTGCCGTTCTTGTTATTTTTTCTCCTCCCCTTTACGGGGAATATATACCTTTACGGTATTGTTTTTGCGATAAGCTTCCTTGTCACTTTTTTTGTCGTGAGGATGTATTTTGATTTAGGGTCGTATTGGGCAGCCGGGGCAGTGGCTGTCTTGTTGACGGTACTTTCCGGCGGCCTCTATGCATTTGCCGTTCGGTTTATTGCGCATACGGCGGTCGAGGCCGAATTTTTTCTAAATATGGCGCGGGAAGTCGCGCTGAATAGCGTCGTAGTTCTTGCGATTTTCTTTTTTTTCAAGAAAGTAAAGGCGGCGCAATGAATCCCGTTAGAAGCCGCGATCGCTTGTTGCGTCGCGCGGCATCTCAACACCATGAAAGTCGTTTGTACAACAAATCGAATCTTTTGCGGATCGCCGATCGCGATCCCTTGGGCTGTTCAGTTCTTTTAAGATCCTGAGGTCTTTCAAGACCGAAGGGCCTGAAGACTTCGCAGTCGAAGGGAACTGAGTCCTTTCGGTCTGAGACTTCAGGCCGTTTGGCTCCTTCGGGACTGAGCCCTCGGGACGAATGTCTGAGAGCCCCAGGCTCGATGAGGTCGAAGACCTCGGGCCGTTCAGGCTCTGAAGAGCCCTCAGGCTCGAAGAGACGAATGTCTGCTTCTAACGGGATGATCCCGTTAGAAATCGCGGACGCATTTAATCATGAAAATACGCAGAACCAAAATTCATAAACTGTAGTAAAGGATTGCAAGACATACAGTATGTCCGCGTCCTATTTCTAACGGGATGAAATTCCTTCGTCGAAAAAAATTGTATGGACGTTTATCGCTTGAAATGGAGGAGGCCATTTCCGATGAAATGATAGGAGAGAAAAGCGGGGGAGCGGCGGTGCCGCTTCACATCGGTGAGGCAGTGGTGAAAAAAACCGGCGTTTCAGCCCTTTTGGTGCTGTTCATGGTGGTCGGCGTTACCGTTTTTTTGGTTGTAAAGGACGGCCGACGCTATAGAGAGCGAAGCGAGTCGAACATTTTGAAATCTATCGGCATTCCGAGCATACGTGGAATGATATACGACCGGTACGGTAAGCCGCTTTTGAAGAACGTCGCGGGCTTTCGCCTTCTGATCATACCGACCGGTCTTCCCGCTGACGCTCGCGAGAGGAATGATACTCTGAAAGAAGTTGCCCGAATTATCGAAGTCGACCAGCCGTACCTTGTGGAGTTGGTTGTTCGCGGCTTGCGGGAGTATAAAGATTCGGTTGTCGTTGAAGAGAACATCGGAACCGAGCAGGCAATTGCTCTCAAGGTACATGGGTTTCGGGGGATACGCATTATTGATGAGGCGAAGCGCCAGTATGATGGCGGCCCTGCCTTTTCTCATGTGTTGGGATATGTCGGTGCAGTGAGCGCCGGCGATTTAGCTCTGCAGAGCGAGCTTCGCATCGATGATGTTATCGGACGAGCGGGACTGGAACGGTATTATGACGAAGTTCTTAAGGGAGTAAGCGGAGAAAAAATTCTAAAAAAAGATATAGTCAGCAGAGCCTTTGAAGAGGTGGCAGTAAGAGAGCCGCAACTGGGATATTCGCTTGAAACCTCCATTGACGCAGACCTCCAGAAATATTTCTTCGATCGATTGAGGATGGGCATTGAAAGCCTTGGGAGGAAACGCGGCGTCGGGATTGCTCTCCGTCCCCAGACGGGCGAGGTGCTGGCCTTGGTAAGCATTCCTTCTTATGATAGTAATTGGTTTATCAGCCCTCATCGATATTCCCGAGAGCTTGCGCAGTTGCTTTCTGACGCAGATCAGCCATTGTTCAGTAGGGCCGTGAGCGGTACGTATAACCCTGGTTCTACCATAAAACCGTTGATTGCGTTCGCAGCTCTTGAAGAAGGGGTAGTGAGCTCGGAGAAAAGGTTCGAAGACCCCGGCTATCTTCTTGTGCCGAATCCATACAATAGTTCCTCGCCGTCGGTATTTTTGGACTGGCGCGCGCACGGTTCGGTGGATATGCGGAAAGCTATTGCGGCATCGGCAAACGTATATTTTTATATCGTTGGCGGAGGCACCGATGCGCAAAAAGGCATCGGTATAGAGCGATTGGTTAGCTACTTTGAAATGTTTAATTTTTCGACTCCCCTGGGTATAGACATGAGCGGAGAGGGTTCGGGGCGGATTCCGGATTGGCAAGATCCGGATCGAGGCGAGCCGTGGCGATTGGGAGATACGTATAATGTAAGCATCGGCCAGGGAGAAATATCGATAACCCCCATCGGGCTTATTTCATCGATTGCGGCACTGGTTAATGGCGGCACGCTTTATAGGCCTTATATTGTCAAACGCATCAAAAGCGGTGATAATACGATTATCAGAGAATTCGTTCCGGAGATTATCCGGAAGAATCTGGGGAATCCGAAAAATTTGAAGGTAGTAAAAGAAGGCATGCGTGACGCAATTGAAAAGCCGTATGGGACTGCGTTTCAAATGAGCGATATGCCGTTTTCTGCCGGCGGAAAAAGCGGAACGGCGCAGGCCGGAGGAAAAACAAAGATTAACGCGCTTTTTGCCGCATTCGCGCCATACGAGAAACCGCAGATTGTTATTTTGGTATTGGTGGAAGATGCGCGCGAAGGAAGTCTTAATGCCATCCCCATAGCTAAAGACGTATTGATGTGGTATTATTTGAATCGTGGATTTAATCAACGAATAACGAATGCGTTGCGAATTTACGAATAAACGAATTCGTTTGTTTGCTTATTCGTAAGAAATTCGATATTCGTTGATGGAGCGAAGCGATGGAATTTTCCTACGTAAGCAAAGAACGTCTCGAGGAACTTAAAAAAGAACTCGAGGATTTAAAAGGAAGAAGGCGGATTGAGATAGCCGAACGGTTGAAACGCGCCAAGGAAGCGGGAGATTTGTCGGAGAATTCTGAATACTTTGAAGCGAGAGAAGAACAGGCGCTTGTGGAGTCGCGTATTTTTGAACTGGAAGAACTGATAAAGAAATCGGTCATTATCGAGAAACCGAAGCAGACCGTGTTTGTGAAAATCGGTTCGACCGTAATGGCGCAAAAAGATAAAGATACAAGAAGATTTTCGATTGTAGGTTCTACCGAGGCAAAACCCGACGAAGGATTGCTTTCGAATGAATCGCCGCTCGGCAAGGCATTTCTCGGAAAGAGGGTTGGCGAAGAGGTGACAATTGAGGCGCCCGGCGGAGAGATGACCTATAAAATTCTCGCTATCGAATAATACAAGTTTCTTAGTTTGTAGCTGGTAGCTTTTTAGAATTGTAGATAAATAACATCGAAAACTACAAACTACAAACTACAAGCTACAAGTTGAAGTGGGCCGCATCGAAGAACTTATTGATGAACGAAAAGCAAAGCTAGAAGCGCTGCGAGCGAGCGGGGCTGATCCGTATCCGGCACGAGTTGCCGGAGGCACTGCCATTGAAACGGTACTCGATAGGTTTACGTCGTGGCATCGGCAGAAAAAAATAATTGTCGTCAATGCGCGAGTGATGGGAATCCGCAAGCAAGGCGGGTTAATTTTTTTGGATCTTTTGGAGAATCGCGCGCGGCTGCAGGCTCTTTTTAAAAAGGATAAGGTGAAGAACTTTTCGGTTTTGAAAGAAAATTTGGATATCGGCGATTTTGTGAGCGTTAAAGGAACTCTGTTTCTGACGAAATCCGGAGAAAAGACCCTGGGAGCGCGATCCGCCGTTCTTATTGTAAAGAGCCTGCGTCCTTTACCGGCGACTTGGTATGGCTTGAAAGATGCGGAGGAGCGGTACCGAAGGCGCTATCTTGATTTTTTACTCAATGCGGAAGCGGCAGCTCCAATTGAAAGGCGGTCGGAGATTGTGCTTGCCATTCGAGAGGTGCTGGACGGAGAAGGTTTTAGAGAATTTGAAACGCCGATTCTGCAAGCGGTGGCAGGCGGGGCGACTGCCAGGCCGTTTGAAACTCACTCGAATGCGCTCGATAGAAAGTTGTTCTTGCGCGTCGCTCCGGAACTGTATCTGAAGAGGTTGCTGGTTGCCGGATGGGAAAAGGTGTACGAGCTGGGAAAGGATTTTAGAAATGAAGGAGTTGATCGGGAGCACAATCCGGAATTTACGATGCTCGAATTGTATTGGGCGTATCAGGACTATTCGTCGCTCATGAAATTTGTCGAGAAGGCGCTGGCAGCCCTTTTGAAAAAGTTGTCCGTAAAAAAACTCTTCTATCAAGGACGGCCCGTGCGTATGAAAGCGCCGTGGCCGCGCGTTTCGTTTGCAGACGTCATTAAGAAATACAGCGGTATTGATATATACGCCGCGTCATCCGATGACGTTCGTCAGTTTCTCTCCAAGAATAACATTGCGTTTGACAACAGACTGGCTAAATACGAACTGGCGGATGAAATTTTCAAGAAAGTGGCGCGGCCGTTCATTTTCGATCCGTTGCTCGTCATTAATCATCCGAAAGAAATTTCTCCTTTGGCAAAAGCGCGGCCGGAAAATCCTGAAGAAACAGAGCGGTTTCAACTCGTGATGTGCGGCATGGAAATTGTGAACGGATTTTCAGAGCTTAATGATCCGATCGATCAGCGGATGCGGATGGAGCTGCAGGAAAAATTGTACCGCGCAGGACATCCGGAGGTTTCGCGCCTGGACGAAGATTTTATCGAAGCGCTCGAGTACGGCATGCCGCCGGCAGCTGGTCTCGGCATCGGCATTGATCGTTTAGTGGCCATATTAACCGACTCGCATTCGATAAAAGACGTGATGGCATTTCCGCTTATGAAGCCAAAACAATGAATTAGGTTGCGCGAAACTATATATGCCTTTCTGGGGAGAATATATTACGTCAGTATGGTATGATACGCGTATGCCCGATAGATTGTATGCAAAACGGTTGAAAGAACTTATGTGGCGCGTGCCGAATTTGACGCCGCCGCAGGAAGAGTACGCAAAAGCCGTATTCAATCAATACGCTCATTTTGGCTCAAGCGGCATCAGTAGGTATGAAGCGGAAAAGGTTATCAAGGCGCTTCGCAAGAATCCTTCGGACGATATCCATTCGCATCAAATCGATGCCATCGAAGAGGAGATTACAAAATATTTTGAAGGATAGCGTTGAATAGTGTTTAACGTAAAACCATGAATCCATTCTATATTATTTTAATCGTCGTCGGAGCCCTGATTGCATGGGGCGTTTATGCGTATAACGGTTTTGTCCGTTTACGGTATCGGGTGAAAGAGGCATGGTCTGATATCGAAGTGCAATTGAAGCGCCGGTATGATTTGATCCCGAATCTTGTTGAGGCGGTAAAAGGATATATGACGCATGAGCGGCAGGTGTTTGAGAATGTTACTGAAGCGCGTTCGCGCGCGATGGGTGCGGGTACGCGGCACGATAAAGCGCAGGCAGAGAATATGCTTTCGAATACCCTGAAGACCCTTTTTGCGGTATCGGAGAATTATCCGGATTTGAAGGCGAACGCGAATTTTCTCGATCTTCAGCGAGAAGTTGCGGATACGGAAAATAAAATCCAAGCGAGCCGCAGGTTTTACAACGGCACGGTGAGAGATTACAACACGATGGTGGATACGGTGCCTTCAAAATTCATCGCCGACGCCTTCAAGTTCAAGGAAGAAGAATTTTTCGATTTGGACGAGGCGCCTCAAGAGCGGGAAGCCGTAAAGGTGAAGTTTTAGAATTTCAGAATATGCGCTTCATAGTGCCGTTCGTACTTTCTTTTTTGGTATATGCAGATGCCGGCCGTCTTCAAAAAGACGGCATTTCCGTATATCCCGGTATTGCCGCGGCGTCGGTACTGTTCATGGCGAATGCGGTATATGCATTTCGCGTTTCCACGCTTCTTCCGCCGCCTCGTTCGGGATTTGGTGTGGTGGCGTCGGTGGCGACTGTAAGCGGCCTTATTCCCGTTTTACCGTATGTGCTATGGCGGCTGTTTGCATCTCACAAAACCGTTTCTACCCATTCGTCAAAACAACTCTCGTGGCCGCTATGGTTGTACGGAGCCGTCATCGTACTTTCTCTTATTTTTGAGATTGTTTTAGCTAGTTCTGGAGTCTAAGTCGGATATTCTAAATACCAAAATGAATATAAAATAAGGACGTCCGACGTCCGTATATTAAAAATGGTGCGATATTTCGATCAATTCGCCGTGGTGGAGGCAATAAGAAAGCATTAACATCAAAATCAAAATAAGGACGTCCGACGTCCATAGTTTAAGAATTAAGATACAATGAGCATCAACCAGCATCAATCACTATCAACCAGTATCCATCGATATCGGCTCTTTGCTTTTCTTGCTTTCCTGCTTTTATGCTCTTTCGCTTTCTTGCTTTTCTTTTCTTCAGAATCCCACGCCGCTACCACGGGTCAGGTATACCCGACTCTCGGCACAAGCGTTTCCGAATCCCCATGGTCTGATAACGGTTGGACCACGCCTGAAAATATATATGCCGCTGACGCCGCAAACGCAAACGTTACTGCGGCAACTTTTGACAGTCCCGACCAAACCTATGTGCTCAAAGCCACCGGCTTTGATTTCAGCTCAATTCCTGACGACGCCGTCATCAATGGCGTTACGGTCCGCATAAACGCACAGTACGCCTCCACAGAGGGCTCCGGCTCGGTTGATCTTTGCCAATTGCTTAACACCTCGCGGGCAAAAGTCGGTACGAACAATTGTTCCACTGCCGTGCCGCTCGCCAATACCATGACCGTAATTACTAAAGGTAGCGCTTCAGATAAATGGGGCAACTCGCTTACTCCGGCATGGGTGAAAGACCCCGATTTCGGCGTTGCAATCGGCATACTTGCAACAACCGCCAATGCGGATGTTTACGTTGACTATGTTACCGTTGAGATTGATTATTCCACTTTCCTTACCCAAGTCCACTATCGGTGGCTTAACGATGACGGGCCGCAGATCACAGACGCCGGCGGCGCAATCGCCAACGTTACCAGCAGCTTTGATGTTCATATGGTGAGTACGAGTACGATATACGTTGCGTATTCTTCAAGCACAGCCTCCGGGCCGGTAAACTTCGCAAAAACAACGGATGGCGGTGCGACGTGGAGCATCGTAACCGCAGACGGTTCTTCAGAAAAGGCAGTTTCCATATTTGCTGCGGACGCAAACACGATTTTTATTTCCAGCTACGACGACGATCTTCAAGACATGCGAGTTTCTTATTCAACGAACGGCGGCGTGTCTTGGACGGCGAAGATAGTTGACGCCGCCGGTTCTAATACGGGCTTTTATAACACCTTGCACGCGGTAGGTACATCAACGGTCTTTGTAAGCTACTATCGTTCCGGCGGCCAATATTTTGCCTCGTCTTCAAATGGCGGCGTAACATGGGGTAGCCCGGCGTTTGTTGCGGGGGCTGGCACGCAAGACCCCTCGCTTTTTGCAGTTAACTTGTCAACGCTCTACATGGTTTCGGCATCCGGAACTTCAGGAACGAATCTTACGTTCGTGTCTTCAACAAGCGGCGGCTCCAGTTCTACGTGGTCGTCTAAATCGATTGATACTAGCACGGGCGACTACTCCTATCCATCTATTTTCGCGCTTGGTACCTCAACAATATATGTAAGCTATACGGATACCAATACCTTGCGGTTCGCGAAATCCACAAACGGAGGAGGTTCGTGGACAAACTCGCTGGTGGACAACTCATCGCCTGTTACGGGGCAAAGAAGTTCAATTTACGCCGCTGATGCGAATAACATATTCATTAGCTACTACGATCAGTCAAGGCAAAGTCTTATGGTTGCAAAGTCCGCAGACGGCGGTTCTTCATGGACCACATCTACTCGCGTCCTCTACGGAGACTCCGGTAAATTTTCTGAAATCAGCGGCATTGACGCGTCTAATATCGTTGTCGGTTATCAGGCGGATACAGAGAGGCAAATACGGTATATTAAAACCTCTGACGGCTTTGCCGCGACCTCGAGCGCTTCTTTTTACGCCGCGGAAGACACCCCTCCGCTTATTGCTTCTAACGCCACCGGCACTCGTTTGCGTATTGAAGTGTCAAATGAGGGAACACAAACCTCTTCGTCTACGGAGTACAGGCTTGAATATTCTACGTCTACCGGCGGTGGATGGGCGCCGGTCGGCACCACTTCGGCGTCTCAAGCCCATTGGGTTATGAAGGATTCGGCGTATTTTGTTGACGGCGCCTCAACCGCCGATAGTTACGGTCTTACGAACGAAAACTCCGTGTTTGTGGCGGGGCAGGCGCTGGACACTTCAAACCAGACGGCTGCCATTACGCTTTCCCCAAGTTCGTTTACCGAAGTGGAGTTTGCGGTCTTTCCGACCTCCACCGCGATTGAGCAGCAGGCGTACTACTTCCGGCTTACGAATGCCGGCGTTCCGATTACCACATATGCCAAATACGCGTCCGCAACGGTCTCAATACCTGTCCGGCCGACACAGATTCACTATCGGTGGAGAAACGACGATGGGGGTGAAACGGGATTTTATCTTGTGCCGTCGCCGGCATTCGGCGTTACCTATCAACTGGGCGATATGATTTATGCCGCCGACAATGGAAACGTTATTCTTGGCGCCTCGACTTTATTCAAGCGCTCAATTGACGGCGGAGGTAGCTGGGAAACATCGACTTCGATAGATCCCGGGGTATTTGACGAAGACATATCAATGCATGTCGTTGATTCAAGCACCATCTTTTTTGCGTATCACGATGACTCGGCGGTACGGGCGATTAAGTTTGCCTCTTCGACGAACGGCGGACTGACATTCGGTACCACGACTGTCGCCTCAAACAACCTGGCCGTAGGCTTTACAGCCATCCACGCCGTTGATAAAAACACCATCTTCGTTCTCTATAAGGACAGCGGTAATGTTACGCAGTACAGCTTTGCGAAGTCGATAAACGGAGGAACTTCGTGGACCACCTCATCATTTTACAGCGCGGGTTTGAGCAATTTTCCGGATGCATTTGATATCCGCGCAGTAGATGCGAACAATGTTTTTGCGTGCTATCCGGACGTCACCCCTGACCCGAGCCAGTTTAAATTCGCCCGCTCCATAAATGGCGGCGGCAGCTGGGATCACTATACCGTTGATTCTCTTAATACAATAGGGTGGTGCTCTATCTACGCGGCAGACGCCAACAACGTTTTCATCGTATATTCAAGATCCGGTTCCTATGCCAACGGCACAATTTATTTTGGCAAGTCGGTGAATGGGGGACAGAACTGGACGACTTCGACGATCGACGCGCTGCCGGCAACGAGCACCGAGACCCTTAGTGATCCGACGATCAACGGCATTGGAACATCCACGCTTTTTGTTTCATACGGGCAAGGCGGCACCACATTTACGAAATTCGCTTCCTCGTCCAATGGAGGAAATTCTTGGAATGTTCGATATGTAAAATCCGGGAGTAGTCCTTACGGGAATGCGGCGGTCAGCCAGCAGAAAGCGCTTGTTGCGCTTGGCGGCGGATATTTCGGTGATTCCAGTAGGAACACCTCCTGGGCCGCGGCGACGGACACTTCTATCACGGGACTTGATCGTTACAGCCCGCGGCGGTTAAGGCTCGAAGTTTCAAACGAAGGAGATTTTTCTACAGCCGCCATAACCTATAGACTCGAATACGCCCAGTCCCCTTCGGGGCCGTGGACGCAGGTTGGAGGCTCTACTTCTACCTCCGCGCATTGGGTAATGTCCAACTCCGCCTATTATGCTAATGGAGACAGAGCTACAAACGTTCCTGGAGGACTGGACGACGAGGAAGCGACGTTTGTGTACGGCTATGCGCACGATTCTTCTTCCCAAACCGTTGGCCTTACGCTCGGTCCGGACGAATTTACCGAACTGGAATATTCTATCGCCGCCACTTCCACAGCCATTGATGGTCAGACATACTGGTTTAGGGTTACAAATGCAGGGGCTACCTCCACTTTTGTGTATACCAGGTACGCTTCTGCGACGGTCGGCACGTCGGTTCCACAGCCCAACCTCACCCAAATCCACTACCGGTGGAGGAATGATGATGGGCCGGAAAACGATGCCGCCGCCTGGACCACCTCAACCGTCCAATCTGATCCTACGGTCGGCGGATATACTTCTCTTTACGCCGCTGACTCAAGTACCATCTTTATTAGTCATCAATGTACAACGGATGGCTTCTGTGGAGGGAGTCCCGATCTCCGCCTCGCCAAATCTACGAACGGCGGATTAAATTGGGTCACATCTACTGTGGACACGGCAGGTGATGAGATGGGTTATTATACGTCCCTTCATGCAGTTGATGCCGACACTATTTTTATCAGCCATAAGATGGGCATCGTCAACGATCTCTATTTTGAAAAATCTACAAATGGAGGCACGGCGTGGACCACCACCGTCGTCCAATCCGCAGGCGATGTCGGCGACTACTCCTCTCTCCATGCCATTGACTCAAGCACACTCTTTATCAGTTATCTGTGCAGTACCGGCTGCGTGGGCGGGGGCGCAAACGACCTCATGTTCGCCAAATCAACAAATGGCGGTACAAGCTGGACCACTTCCACCCTTGATTCAGCGGCTGGTACAGGATTCTATACTTCCATCGCCGCCACAGACTCAAGCACACTCTTTATCAGTTATCAGTGCAATTCCGACTGCGTGGGTGGGGGCACAACCGACCTCATGTTCGCCAAATCAACAAATGGCGGTACAAGCTGGACCACCTCCACCATCCAATCCGCCGGCAATGTCGGCGCCTACACCTCCCTCCATGCCGTTGACGCGAACACGATATTTATCGGCCATCAGAATAGTAGCGTCGGCGACCTTCTCTTCGCTAAATCCACAAATGGCGGCTCAAGCTGGACCACCTTAACTGTTGATTCTGCGGGACTTACAGGCTCCTACACCTCCCTCCATGCCGTTGACTCAAACACCATCTTTATCAGTCATCTGGATGGCCAAAATGACGATCTCCTCTTTGCCAAATCTACGAACGGCGGCGTGAGCTGGACTACTTTAACCGTCCAATCCGCAGGCAATGTCGGATTCTACACCTCCCTCCATGCCGTTGACGCGAACACGATATTTATCGGCCATCAGGATAGCACAAACGGTGATCTCCTCTTTGCCAAATCAACCGTCGGAGGCCTTGGCGTCACCTTCGCCGCCGACGAAGACACTCCCATCTCCAATGTCGCAAAACAAACCACCCAGCGCCTGCGGCTTGAGGTTTCAAACGAAGGGGGAGTCGCAACCTCATCCGCTTTCCGGCTTGAGTACGCCACCTCTCAAGGAGGAACATATACGCAAGTCGGAAATCCTACTTCCACAACCGCTCATTGGGTAATGAAAGATTCAACGTATCTTACCGACGGCGATCCAACAACGGACAACTTCGGCCTCTTCAACGAAGCCACTACCTTCACCGCAGGCCAGGTGAAAGATACAGGAGCACAGACCGCTTCCATCTCGCTGAACGGCGATACCTTCACCGAACTCGAATACTCCATTGCCGCCACCTCAACCGCGATTGACGGGCAGACTTACTATTTCAGAGTTACTAACTCCGGAACCGCCCTCAACTCTTATTCCATCTATGCTTCGGCGACGATTGCGGCAGGTGTGGCAGCGGCCGATCTCACCCAAATCCACTACCGGTGGAGGAATGATGACGGGGGAGAGGGCGGAGGTGGTGGTGGCGGTCAGCTTTCTTCTTTGATGTGGGCAACCACGAGCGATCCAACTATTGCAGGTGATGAGGCATGGGGTGTTGCGCTTGATGTTTCCGGAGGAGCACTCTATGCGGTTGGGTTCGCAAGCGGAACAACCGATTCGAAATGGTATCTAGAGAAACGTAATCTCTCCGACGGTTCGCTTATTTATGCAACCTCCGTAAATTATAGTTCAGGCCCGGATTTAGCCAGAAGTGTTGCTCTGGATGTTGCAAGTAGCGTGATGTACATAGGAGGCTACGATAATTTTCCTGGGGATAGAGAGTGGCGCATTGAGAAACGAAATCTCTCCGACGGGTCGCTCGTGTGGGCAACAACGACGAATCCTTCGACGAGTACCGATGCGATTCGATCAATTGCCCTTGATGTTAATGCAGGAGTGATGTATTTAGGAGGGTACGATCGCGTCCTTAGCAGTGCCAGATGGCGTATTGAAAAGCGTAACCTTTCCGATGGGTCTCTTGTAACCGCTACGACATCCGATCAGGGCACCACCAGTACTGACGAAATATGGGATATGAAAATCGATGTCGCAAGCGGCACAATGTATTTAGTGGGAGAAATATTGTCCAATGAAACTCGGATAGAAAAGCGCAATCTCTCAGACCTTTCCTTTGTATATGGAGCCGACGTAATGCTTTCTTCAGAGGGTCCTACTGGAGTAGGAATTGATGGGTCAAAAGATGCACTATTTTTCACAGCTTATTTGAGCGGGGTTAATGACCGTTGGGAGTTGGGCAGGCATAAACTTTCAGACGGGGCGATGGTTTATACTTTGGGCGACGATTTAGCTGGGGGTTTTGAAAGGACGTGGGATGTAATAGTGGATCCCGTGACCGAAACTGTGTATACAGGCGGATCTGTTGGAAAAAATTGGACTTTTGATAGACGTTTCTATTCAGATGGTTCGATAAAATTTTCCACCACAACCAATAGCAGCGGCACGATACATGAAATGGTCATTGATTCGTCAGGAAGGAAATTTTATGCGGTGGGATCAACGGATTACGACAGCTCTCCATCTGTTGATTTCAAATTGCGTTTCGAAAAATGGACCTTATCAGATTTTATCACCACCGAAAGCTCTTTCGTGCCAAACGCTTCAGGAACATTCAGTGGTTGGGCGCGGGGTATCAATGAATCGTGCTCTGGGACCGGGTTGTATAGCGATATTGATGATCCTGTCGCAAGTCATGATTCGTCAAGCACCGGCGCGTGTGCGTCTGCGGACAACGTGCAGTCGAGTTTTAATATAGAAAACCCCGATGCGGCAAGCACCGGCACGATTAATAAAGTAATGCTTGTGATCACGAGTCGTCAAACGGATTCAGAGCGGATTACGCCACAGCTTGTTATTGGCGGAACGGCGTATAGCGGTTCTAATATTACTCCAGACGCAACTTATACCAGCAGTTCCAATGTGTGGGCCACGAATCCTTCCAACGGTCTACCATGGACATGGAGCGATATTACGAATCTTGAACTTGGTTTTCTATCAACACAGTTAGGTGGTTCGTGGCTAGGCACAATCTACGTGACCCAGGCTTATATAGTGGTCAATTATGAAAAGGATACGGTAGGTGGTGGCGCCACCTTCGCCGCCGACGAAGACACTCCCATCACCGATGTCGCAAAACAAACCACCCAGCGCCTCCGGCTCGAGGTTTCAAATGAAGGGGATGCGGCAACCTCATCCGCGCTCCGGCTTGAGTATGCGACCTCAAGCGGGGCATCTACATGGACGCAAGTAGGAGCCGCAAGCGCGCATTGGGTGATGAAAGATTCAACGTATATCGATTGCTCAATGATGTGTCCTTCAACCACCGACAATTTGGGTCTCTTCAACGAAGCCGCCGCTTTTACCGCAGGCGAAATCAAAGACGACGGGGCGCAAATTCCCTCTATCTCTCTAAGCGGCGACACCTTCACCGAACTCGAATACTCCATCACCGCAACCACAACCGCGATTAACGGGCAGACCTATTATTTCAGGGTTACGAACGCGGGAACCGCGATCAATACCTATTCCATCTACGCCTCGGCTACGATTGCGGCAGGTGTGGCAGCGGCCGATCTCACCCAAATCCACTACCGGTGGCGCAACCGTGACGGCTATGAATCTGAAGCCGAGTTTAAAGCCGCCACCAATACCCCGATCCTTGACGTAGGGAAAAACACCACCCAGCGGATTCGC
>Ga0155700_123_pt5 | contig 55794 bp, 65 predicted proteins | sample RifCSPlowO2_01_FD_107357 | JGI IMG/M metagenome (GOLD analysis project Ga0155700, IMG submission 107357) | Parcubacteria group bacterium RIFCSPLOWO2_01_FULL_48_18 | reverse complement strand
TACTATCGATACAAAGTCATTCTGTGGACGAACGAAGAACAAACCGCCTCTCCGAGGGTTGATGACATCGTGCTCAATTGGAGCAGGTAGGAGGCGGCATTTCGATATTTCGAAATGTGATATACTAGATGTATGCGAAAAAAATACGTTCGGGGACAAACGATATTTGAGATCTTGATCGGGCTTACCATTGCCGCGATTATTATTAGCTCGGTGGCCGTGGCGCTCGCGATTATGCTGCGATCGAATGAAGAAACAAAGCAGGCGCAGAGCGCGTCGTTCTTTTTGCAAGAATATGTCGATACCGTTCAGGTGATTGCCGAGAGCGATTGGCATGCGATCTATGATCTTTCTCCGAAGGGCGCAACGACCACGTATCGTGTTGCTGCCTCCGGAACCCAGTATGCGGTTCAGTCCGGAAGCGAAACTTCCAGCATCGACGCCATCGAGTTTACCAGATATTTTTCGATTGAGGATGTTTGTCGGGATACTTCGGGTAATATCACTACCGTTGCTCCTTGCGGCGGAAGCGACGCCGGCGATCCTTCTACGCAGAAGATTACGGTGTATAGCACATGGACGTACAGGGGAGGAGAGGCGCGGTCGCTGTCTACCGTTCATTATTTGTCGCGATGGCAGAATGATGCGTTCGGGCAAACCGATTGGAGCGGCGGATCCGGCCAGGACGGGGTTCTGACGAGCCCGGATAATCGTTTTTCCACTTCAACCAATATCAGCGGCGTCAGCACAGGCACCGGATCGATTATCTTGGAAGGATACTAAAATTTTAGAAGCTGGAATCTGGAGGTTGGAATCTGGAGGTTGGAATTTAGCAGCATGATACCCCGATTCCAAATTCTAAATTCCAACAGCAACATCATTCTAAATTCCAGATTCCAGATTCCAAATTCCATTAGGGGCATTACTGCACTACCCACTATTCTTATCATCAGCGGCATTGTGGCCGAGATTGCCATTACCGGCGTGCTGATTTCTTATTTATTGTCCAGCAGCGGTTTTGGCGCGCGCCTCAGCGCAGAAGCATGGGCCGCGGCTCGAGCCGGTGTCAATGACGCAGTCATCAAAGTCGCTCGGGATAAGAATTTTACCACCGGAGGCGGCGACTACACGATATCCGTGGGCAATAATACGGCGACGATAGTCGTGGACGAACCATCTTCCGGTAAGAAGCGGATTCGTTCAACAGGGGCGGCAAAGATTTTCTCCAAAAAGATTGAGGCGATATACAGTATCGATACTACAACCGGAAAGTTGATTATGGAATCGTATGGAGAAATACCCCTTTAGGTAAGCTTTTTTAGCTGGCAGCTTCTTAGCTTATTAGAAATTTGTATCTTATTAGGCTAAAAAGCTACAAGCTAACAAGCTAATAAGCTAGATTGAATTTTCTCTACAAGCTCGTCGAACTATTGACGCCGAAAGCCGTGATCGGCGGTTTGGAAGTGAGCGACGCTTCTTTGAGATACGTCCGTTTGGGCAAGGCGAACGCCATTGCGGCGCATACGTCGCTTAAATTACCCGCCGGCATAGTGGTTGACGGCCGCATCAAAGATAAACGGAATTTTTCGCTGGCACTTGTCCAATTGCGCGCGAAGATCGAAAATAAAAACAGGCCGATTCATATTGTACTCTCCATTCCAAGCGCGAATGTATTCGCGCAGACGGTTTTTCTTGTGGAGGTGGCGCAGTCCAATATCGAGGAGGCATTGCGGTTGAATATCCAGATGATTTCTCCTTTGAAGTTCGAGAATGCCTACTACGATTGGCAGCCCGTGAAGAGGAAAGAAGTGGCACGCAGCGAAGAAATCGAATTTTTAGCCGCCGTCGTCAATAAGGATATTGTGCATGAATTCATTGAGGCGTTACGGTTGAATGGATTCGTGGCGGTGGCCGTTGAATTCGGCGCCTTGAGCGTGATGCGCGTGGCGAGGACGTTGAAGACGAATATCGGCGCCGCGCGTCCGTGCGTGACGATTATGGTATCCGCCGACGGCGTAGAGTTTACCATTTCAAGGGGAGGGGAGTTGTACTTCGATTATTTTCATTCGTGGGCGTCGATCCGCGGCGCGAGCCGCGTCGTTACCGTTGATGCGTTCAATGAATTCATTCTGAACGAAACAGTCCGTCTGGTGAATTTTTATCAATCTCGGTTCAATGTGGAGGTCAGGCATATCGTGCTTGTCGCTTCTGGTTTTAATGATCAGATTTCACGGTTGCTCCTTGCGAGCAAGCTTAATCCGACCGTCGCGGTGCTAGAGGTTGAGAAATTCAAGGATCTCCCCGTGTATTGGTACGGAGCTTTGGGGGCAGCGCTTCGAGGGAACATTCCACGGTACATGGATGCTGAAATTAATTTAAGCGGCATCAGCGCGAAAGAAGAATATCAACTCATCCGCGGCGCGGCGTTCGTTAAGTTATGGAGGAATCTATGGTGGACGTCGCTTACGGTTTTGCTGGCGGCATGCATCGCCACATGGATTTTTCTTGAACAATATTACAGCAGGTCCCTCATTCAGGCAAAAGGCCGTCCCGCATCCGACTACGCCGTAAAGGTTGGCGAGTTGCAGAAAATTTCGAATGAATTCAACGCGTTGGTCGGCTTCGCCTCCCAGGTGAGCGGCCAAGTGATCCGGTGGACTCCATTTTTGCGCCGGATGCAATCCCTCGGCAAGGGCTCTGTAACAATTGAAAGAATATCCATCAATGAAGGGGGCAGCGCCTCCATCGGCGGATCTGTTTCGAGCCGAGAGGCTGCCATTGAATACAAAAATATGCTTGCGAACGAACCGGGTATCAGCGAGGTGAGTCTGCCGCTGTCAAGCCTGTTTGTCGGGGGAGGCGGGATTATGTCATTTAGCATATCATTTAAGGTCGCCGATTTATCGCAGTTTGATCAGTATAAATAATTAGAAATAAATAGAAATAATTAGAAATACGCAGAAATAATTTACATGGCAGTTGTTTTGCAAGAAATAAGCGTTCCCGGTTGCGTGGACTGCGCGCGGTTTAAAAAGCTGTGGGTCGAGAAACTTTCAAAGGAGTTTTCCGACGCGCAATTTGAAGAGATTAGCGCGATTGAGCCGGAGGGACAAGAGCTTGTTGCTCGTCACGGCATTATGGCTTCTCCTGGAATTGTCATCAACGGAGAGCTTTTTTCGGTCGGCCCGGTGAACGAGAAAGCGCTAAGGGAAAAGTTAAAACGATCATCGAATAACGAATAAGTTGCGAATTTACGAATGATCGAATACGTTTATTCGATTATTCGAGCGAAATTCGTTATTTGTTGATGATGCGTCATGAATAAATTCGACATTTTATGCGATCGTTGGTGTTCGTGGGCGCCGGTTTTCTTGCGAGTCACGCTGGCGTTTGTCTTTTTCTTGTTCGGGTATCAGAAATTGTCCGAACCTTCCCAGACTACCGCGGAAATCCAATTGCTGCTTGATGCGGGACTGGGATCGGCCTCGGTTATCAATTATTATACGGGTCTTATTGAAGTCATCGTGGGGCTGGGATTGTTGATTGGTTTTAAGGTCCGCGTGCTGGCAGGCGTTGCCGCAGTCATGATCGCGGGAATCTTTTCGTCGATACTGCGTGCGTATGGCGCGAGTATCAATCCGGATATTTACCGCGATATTGGACTGTTTGGCGCAGCTGTTGCGCTTATGTTGCTAGGAGCCGGACCGTGGAGTATTGAAGAGTTTATGAACCGTAAGAAAGGGAAACCTGGAGGGTTTATTTCAATTTCGCGCGGAGAAAGAACAGAAGAGGAAAAACGGGAAACAACAAAAGACGACGACTTCACGCTGCCGCCTTCGAAATTGGAAATACCACGGTAAACCCGAAATACGAAGCACGAAACAAATTCGAATGATCAAAATTCAAATGACAAGAAAGTTTTGAACATTTGGTAATTAAGATTTTAGAATTTGCTTCGAATTTCGTATTTCGATATTCGGATTTAGCTTCGATTTGTTTCATGTTTCGACCCATTCGACAAGCTCATGGTCGTCCTGAGCGGGGTCGAAGGATGAGATTCGCGCCCCGAAATTATCTGTTTGTTTCGGTTTTCGATTTTTTTTAAGCTAAATTTATTCTTCCACGATAAGCGTTCCCACCTGTCCATAGTGTCCATCTCCGCATGGGACAGAGCAGTAGAATTGGAAGGTGCCCGTCTTGGCTGCGATAAATTCGACGGCGGTTTCTTGTTTCGGGAATAAGCGGCGGTTGATCGCGAAGGCTTCAAGCGCCCAGCCGTGGTCATAGTTATCTTCATTGAAGATGCGGATAATTACCTTGTCGCCGACTTTTGCCGTGACGGTTGATGGATCCCACACCCATTGATTTTCCCGCGCGATCATTTTGATTTCTACCGTATGGCCGGATCCGGCGACGGGCTTGATCGCCTCCGGTTGATAGAATGTGACGTACACCCAGCCGCTGGCAGCAAGAAAAACAATGAAGAGGATAAGCTTGGTGATTTTAGACATCTCAATCGAAAATAGAATCTAGAATTCTACGCTTGTGTTATAATAAGTCTATACGAAATAGCATACCATATCCTTAACCGCTATGACAAAAACCGACGTATTTAAGGTCCACGGCATGCACTGCGCTTCGTGCTCCGTGCTTATCAATAAAACGCTCGTGCGGCAGAAGGGCGTCAGTAACGCCAATGCCAATTACGGTTCGGAGAAACTTGTTCTCGAGTATAACCCCGATGAAATAACGATTGATGCGGTAAAAGAGTTGTTGGCTAAGATCGGGTATTCTCTTATCTCTGCCAGAGGAGGAGCCGAGGCTGAAGCAGAGGCGGAAAAGACGAGAGCCGAGGAGATCGCACAGCTGAAAAAACGGGTGATTATCAGCTTTCTGTTTGCATCGCCGATCATTTTGTACTACATGGCGGTGCATATGTTTAATCTCACCCATATTCACGCGTTCTGTTTCGGAGATCCGGCAACCACGATATTCGGTAAGGGCGCGGGTTGTCAAGGCGGCTCCTGGCTCGATTTTAATTGGATATTCCTTCTGCTTACTATTCCGGTGCAATTTTATGTGGGGTGGCCGTTCTATCGGAATGCATGGACAGCCGTCAAGGTTGGTTCAACGAGCATGGATGTATTGGTAGTGCTCGGCACTAGCACGGCGTTTTTTTACAGCTTTTTCGGATTCATTGCGTACTTTACGCATTATACCAATCCGAATGGGATTAACCTGCAGAGTTTTTGGGCAGGCTTTGATCATCCGTTTTGGGAATCCTCCGCGGCCTTGATGTCGTTTTTAATCCTCGGGAGATATTTTGAGGCGAAGGCGCGCGGCGGCGTTTCGTCGGCGATTCGCAAGCTCTTAAAACTTGCTCCCAAGAAGGCGGTTGTTATTCGGGACGGGCAGGAGGTTGAAGTTGAAGCTGGTGATATTCAGGAGGGGGATGTGTTTCTGGTTAAGCCCGGGGGGAAAGTTCCTACTGACGGTATCGTGCTCGAGGGTGAATCGTCGGTGGATGAAAAGATTATTACCGGTGAATCAATGCCAGTCGGGAAACAGCCGGGCAATCAGGTTATCGGCGCGACGGTGAATACGTACGGTCTTTTGAAATGCAAAGCGTTGAAGGTCGGGAAAGACACCTTGTTGTACCAAATCGTTCAAATGGTTGAAGAGGCGCAGGCAGCGCGGGCGCCCATACAGGACTTCACCGACCGAATTACGGAAAAATTCGTGCCTGCGGTAATTGTCATTGCGCTTCTGGCGTTTGGGTACTGGTATTTTGCCGAAGGGCTGCCGTTTACGCCCTCTCTTTTGTTCTTGGTTGCCGTGCTTGTCGTTTCTTGTCCGTGCGCCATGGGACTTGCAACGCCGACTGCGGTGATGGTAGGAACCGGAAAAGGAGCCGAGTACGGAGTGCTGCTTAAAGGCGGAGAAGCGCTTGAGAAGACCCACCATCTTACGTCAGTCGCGTTTGATAAAACCGGTACGCTGACAAAGGGCGAGCCGGCAGTGACCGATGCGGTCTCGGGCGAGGGGATCAGCCAAGAAGAACTTTTGCGTCTGGCAGCTATTGTCGAGCGGGGATCAGAGCATCCGCTTGCCACTGCCGTGGTGAAGTCGGCGAAAGAAAAAGGGATAGACGTTGCCGAACCGGAAGGGTTTAAAGCGATATCCGGAAAAGGAGTTAAAGCCGTTCATCTCGGCAAGGAAATCCTCGTCGGGAATGAGGTGTTAATGCAAGAACACGGCCTCGCCTTTGATGCGTATATGAACGACTACCATCGTCTTCAGGACGAGGCAAAGACGGTTGTGTTTGTCGCGTATGACGCGAGGGTCATCGGGCTTCTGGCGATGGCCGATACGCTCAAAGATTATGCGAAAGAAGCGATTGCAGAATTGAAAAAACGGAGATTTGAGATTATCATGATTACCGGCGACAACGAGAGAACCGCTAAAGCTATTGCCGGCAGCATCGGGATTGATCGGTATTTTGCTAAAGTATTGCCGGACCAGAAGGAGGCGCTTATCGAACGTTTGCAGAAAGAAGGGAAAAAAGTAGCCATGGTCGGCGACGGCATTAATGATGCGCCGGCGCTTGCGAAGGCGGACGTGGGGATTGCCGTCGGGTCCGGCACCGACGTAGCGATTGAGACCGGCTCCATCGTGCTAATTAAGGATGACTTGCGCGATGTCGTTACCTCCATTGATTTGTCGCACAAGACGATACGAAAAATATGGCAGAATCTTTTCTGGGCGTTCATCTATAACATCGTTGCTATCCCCCTGGCTGCGGGATTTCACCTGGTGTTTACCCAAAGCGGGGGAGAGCCGACCCAGATCGCGCTTTCTATCAAAAACGTTTCCGGGATTCTGTATGCGTTTTCACAAACATCTCTTCGTCCGGAGATAGCCGGATTCGCAATGGCGTTTTCTTCGGTATCGGTGGTGATGAACTCATTGCTTTTGAAGCGATTTAAAGAGCCGAAATTTGACCCAAGTAAGTAGAGTTAAAATATCTATGGAGGATTGGGTTTTGATTAGAAGATTTATTTCAATTGCTGAAGCTAAAATAGCTAAGCATACATTGGAGTCACAGGGCATTAAAAGTAATGTTTTAAATAGCGGGGTTGAATTTCCGGGAGATTTGGGGGATTCCTATGGTGCCGATTTGTACGTCTGGCCCAATGACCTTGATAAAGCAAAGGAAATTGTGGATAATTATTTAAGGGAATAAAGAAATTCTTTTGTTGTCTCTCTTTTCTCCCCCTTTTTTCTAATTTACTATGACTAAAAAAGTATTAGATATCGGCGGTATGCATTGCGGGGCGTGCGCCATGGGAATCCAGATGTATCTTTCCACCACTGACGGCGTCAAAACCGTAACCGTCGATTATAATACGAAGAAAGGAGAAGTCGAATTCGACGAAAATAAAATTACCCTTGAACGGGTAATTAAATGCGTGGGAGAACTCGGGTACACCGCAAAACCGGTTGATTAATTTCAGAGTTAAATCCTAAATTCTAGATTCCAGATTCCAGCTTATTGGCACGGTTCTCCATCGACATCCGCGGAAAATACCGCCGGCACAATTTGTCCTCTGTGTTTGAATTCTGAAAAAATTTGATAGTTTCCCGGCTTCGGGAACACAACGCTTGCTGCCAGAATGGGGTTGGTTGACGGCATCGGTATGGTTTCATCCGGCATCGCCGGCGCACTGATGAAGTGATTAAGATCGTCGCTCCACGCTGCAATGGTGAGTGCGGCGCTGTCCAAGGGCTCGATGTCCGTTACAGCTCTTCCTCTTCTTTCGATGAAATATTCAAGGCGAGCGGTCTGGCACGCTTTCATCTTCCCCGGTTCGGCACTGAACGTAATGAGATAGTCGTTGAAGTTTTTTGTCGAACGTGTATCTTTTTTCGGCGGCGTTCGCAGCGCCTCAAATTCGCCCTCTTCGTCGGCAACCGTAGCCGCGAAAAGTTTGATGACCTGTTCGTTTCGATTGGTGAGGAATTTTACCGCAAGCGAATAGACCCCTGCTTTTGGAAATAATATCGGCATCCTCAGCTCGCCGTTGTCAATGAGGTCTTGCGTGAATTTTTGGTAGTCGTCCGGATGGTCGTGGCCGTACATGGTGAAATCTTCGTTCGTAACGAATATATGCATGTATTTCCCGTATGATGGTGCGATGCGATTAAACGGTTTCCCGTTTTCGTCTTTTACCTTAATGATCAGTTCGGTAAGCGCACGTGCGACAATCGGCTGCTTGGCAAATTCGGCCGATACATGCGGTTTGGGCCGGTTGAGCACTGTTATCTTTTCCTCCTCGGTAAATGTCGCAACCAGTATACTGAATGCGAAGAAAAATATCATAATACTGACGGTGACAATAAAAAGGGATCCGACGAGCCGCACCTTGAACTGATGATAGATATTGGATAGTTTCTTCGCGGTTTTCATGCTATTATTGTATTAAACCATAAAGCGTCAGGCGACGCAAGTTTTAGGATTATTAGCGTCATGATTGAATATGCCTACGTAGATATTTTTGAGCTGGTGGACGAGTCTTCGCTCCGCGCGCCTCTGATGATTAAGAAAGCTCCCGAAGCAGGACCGCGGGTTTTTTTAGTGGGAGGAATTCATGGCGATGAGGTGGTCGGACTCGAGGTCATCCACCGCGTGTTCGATAATGTGGATCTTAAAAAAGGCACGGTGTATGCGATGCCAATCGTCAACATGCTCGGCTTTGAGCTTGTCCAGCGCGAGGTTCCCTATGATCGTAAAGATTTAAACAGGGTCTTCCCCGGAGACGCAAGCGGAGAGTTGTCCGAACGCATCGCGCACGGCATATTTCAATTTATCAAAAAAGCGGAACCCGATATCGTATTGGATATTCACAACGATGCGTTCAACTCCATTCCGTTTATCCTTATTGATTGGGTGTTGCGGTCCGATCATTCGTTTGAGAAGCGATTGGAAGAGCATGCCGACGTATTTGGTCTGACGCACTGTTATGATAACAGCCGCGAGGAATATCTAAAAGATGATATGCATCATAGTTTAACCGGCGCGCTGGTAAATGAAGCGCGAATCGCCGCACTTACGGTCGAATTGGGGGGAGGTCGTGAGTTTAATGAGTCTATGGTTCGGGCCGGCACGAGCGGCATTAAGAATATTCTTCATCGTCTTGGGATGATCGCCGATGACCGTTATGAGCCGTGGGTATCTCCTACTAAGATTGCGGCGCCGTATACGTTCATGGATAAACCTATCTATACGAAACAAAAATCCGGCGTTATCAGCCATCGGGTCAAACCGGGAGAATTTGTGAAGGGGGGACAGCTTATCGGCGTCGTAAAGGATATCTTTGGAAGGAAACGGGAGGAGGTGCTCTCTCCCGATGACGGTTATATATTATCCCTCGGCTACTCGGTTATTTCTTACCCCGGTTCCCTGCTTGCAATCCTGGCGGTGAAAAAAGAAAGGTAGTGTTGATAGTCAAAGACTCCGCCATGCCCCTGCCCGCCATAGCCTGTTTGTCTGTCGGCAGGCAGGCGTGGCCTTCTGGTGCGCGGGTAGATTTTTGAGGCAAACCCCATTTGTGTTACGATAGATGCAATGGAGTCGTATTTCTTTCTGATTATTATTGCAGTTCTTGCGGGAGGTTTTTGGTTTATATATCGGCTCTTGCGTCAGCGGGGGGGGTCCGAAAAAGATTCGCAATCACTCCTCATGCTTCAAAACCAGATGAACGAGATTGGCAGGCGCTTAGATATGCGATTGGGAGAGTCGACCTCGATTATTCAGCGTCAATTCGGAGAGAGCGCGCGTATTGTCCGCGACGTGACAGAGCGGTTGACCAAACTTGATGAGACGAATCGGCAGGTTGTGAATTTCGCCGATCAGCTGAAAAACCTTCAGGATATTCTCAAAAATCCGAAACAGCGAGGCATCTTGGGTGAATATTATCTCGAAACCGTCCTTAAAAATGTGCTTCCTCCGGGGAGCTATCAGATGCAGTTTGCGTTTGGAGACGGCACGATAGTGGATGCGGCCGTATTCATTGACGCGCGCATTATTCCGATTGATTCCAAGTTCAGCCTTGAAAACTACAACCGCATATTGGAAGCGCAAACCGAATCGGAGAGGAAGCGGTATGAATCGGCGTTCATTTCCGATCTGAAAATGCGTATTGATGAAACGTCGAAATACGTCAAACCCGAAGAAAACACGATGGATTTTGCCTTCATGTTCATCCCTTCTGAAGCGGTCTACTACGACCTGCTTATCAATAAAGTCGGGGCCGTAACCGATGACACAAAAAACCTGATTCATTATGCCGGCCAGAAGAAGGTGATTATCGTTTCTCCCACATCATTTTTGGCGTACTTGCAGACCGTCCTTCAAGGCCTTCGTAATCAAAAGATCTCCGAACAGGCGCGGGAGATTATAAAGGAAGTGGAAAAACTCGGGAAGCATCTCGCAAGCTACGATGAATATATGCAGCGGCTCGGTAAAAATCTCGCCTCATCCGTGAGCGCGTATAACAGCGCGTACAAAGAATTCAAAAAAATAGACAAAGATGTTTTAAAGATTAGCGGCGAGGCGACGCATATTGAGCCCTTGGTCTTGAGTAAACCCGAAGAGGCTGTTGAGGAACAGTGAATCAAAAGGGCCGCAGTTTTTTATCCCAGCGGGGTTTGTCATAGCATATGGCGTACGAAATCCGCATTACGGTGTATGGCCGCGTGCAGGGAGTTTTCTACCGTTCTTGGATTAAAGAGCGCGCCGATGCGCTCGGTTTAACAGGATATGTGCGAAACGATCCCGACGGCTCCGTAACCATTTTGGCGCAGGGACCGGAAGATGCAATTGAGAAATTTTTGCGCGCGGCAGAGCGCGGTTCCCGATTTTCCCGCGTGGAGCGCATCGTCCATGAAACAATACCTATCGAAAAAAGCACCTATGCCGATTTTCGCACCCTGTAACATTATCATCGCCGGCGTCGTATTTATAATTAAGACATTATCAAAAGGTCGATCGGATAGATAACTACGTATATTATGTCTGTATCTTTACATAGAAAACTTGCGATTGTTGTTCTTATATTGGCGTTTGCGGGTGTTGTGGCTCTTGAAGCGTTTGCGCGTGAAGACAACGGTAAGGGTAAGGGCAAAGAAAAAGGAAAGGGACTGGGCGTGGTGAAGATTGACGAAGACGATATCGAGGCGTTGGATTTGCCGAGCATTGAGGACGCGAAAGATCTGCCGCAAATGTTGGTGGTCGGTCCGAAGGGTAAGGCGAAGATGATTCGCGCTGAAGTAACTGCGCTAGCCCTTGCGTCATCGACGCCGCCACCGCCACCTCCGGCAAACGGAACGAGCACGGACAATTCTACGAGTACTGCTTCGAGTACGATGCCATTGCCTCCGCCACCCCCGGTAACCATTACTTTATTGACCGTAAAAATATGGGGCATTTCTTTGATGGTTGACATATCATCAGCAAGGCGCGTTCCTGAAGGAGTGGAGTTTAAGGTTGGCGATAAAGTGAATGTATTGGGGAGCATAGATGCGGTAACCGGAAAAATTACTGCAAAGCGCATTCATAACGTAACCGGCCGCAATCGCCATAATGAAGATCTTTTGGTGAAAATCCGTGAACTATTGAAGAAGTTGAACGAGCTTCAGCGAAAAGCAGGATTGCCTGAAACGCAGATATAGCTGCCGCAGTATATCGCTCAGAGAGTAATAATTTCTAAAGAGAAGGGAAAAAAGTGAAGTTCCGCCGGCTCCTGCCGGCGGAGTTTCACTATTCTCCGATTCGCGCGAATCGGAGAATGCGGCCTCATTCTTGCTTGATCGGTAAACTTGATTGTTCCGCGTCAGCCCACGGGTTTAAGCCCCTCAGGGCCGAAGGCTTGCTGCGCGGTATCAAACGGAATTCTTCCTAAGCCCCGCACCATGCGCAAGCTTAGGTACGGGGCGAAGGAGAATAAAAATCGCTCCGGGTTGAATCGGGGCGGTTTTTGTTCAAGCTTTCTCCTTGTGCATTATTTTGCGGCTATTTATAATGTAGGAATGAAACAATACCTTGAACTGCTCCGCGATATAAAAACAAACGGCGTCGGCAAAGACGATCGAACCGGAGTTGGCACCATAAGCGTTTTCGGCAGGCAGCTCCGTTTTAATCTTGGGGACGGCTTTCCGTTGCTCACCACCAAAAAAGTTTTTATCAAAGGGATAATCTACGAACTTCTGTGGTTTTTGAAAGGGGATACGAACGTAAGATATCTACAGGACCACGGCGTGCATATTTGGGATGAGTGGGCGGATGAGCGCGGTGAACTAGGACCCATTTACGGCAAACAGTGGACAAGATGGGAAACGTGCGACGGCACTGCAATTAACCAAATCGCCGAAGCCCAGCGGATGATTCGAGACAATTCCACTTCGAGAAGAATTATTGTCAGCGGATGGAATGTCGGAGATCTCCGGCAACTGATAGGTGGCAAGAAAACTGCTCCGCCGCCGTGCCATACCATGTTTCAGTTTTACGTCGCAGGCGGCAAGCTTTCATGCCAGTTGTATCAGCGGAGCGCAGATGTTTTTCTGGGAGTGCCGTTTAATATAGCTTCGTACGCGCTCCTCACGATGATGTTTGCGCATGTGACTGGTTTAAAACCCGGCGAATTCATACATACCTTCGGCGATGTTCATATATACAAGAACCATATTGAACAGGTTGATCTTCAGCTTATGCGCGAACCCCGATCTTTTCCAAAAATGGAAATCGTCCGTCCGGTACATTCAATCTTTGATTTTCAATACGAAGATTTTGCGCTTACCGGCTATGATCCGCATCCGCCGATTAGGGCGCCCATCGCAGTTTAGAATCTGGAATCTAGAATTTGGAGGACCTAAACCCTAATTCTATTTTCTAATTTCTGGCTTCTCAAATGGTCATTTCTCTTATTGTTGCAATGGGTAAAAACAGGGTTATCGGGAAAGATAGTCGGATTCCGTGGCATCTGCCGGCAGATCTTAAACAGTTTAAAACCCTTACGATGGGGCACCCGGTAATTATGGGCCGGAAAACATTTGAGTCAATCGGCAAACCGCTTCCCGGAAGGACGAACATTGTTCTTTCGAAGACGTTGCATGTTGCGCCGGAGGGCTGTGTGCTTGTTCGAACGTTTGCCGGAGCGATTGATGCCGCACGCGCATCTCGTGGCTCCGATGAGGTTTTTGTGATTGGAGGATCGGCGGTATATACGGAAGCGCTACCCATCGTTGATAAATTGTATTTTACGATTGTCCATCATGAATTTGAAGGCGATTCATTTTTTCCGGAAGTGGATATGGCGGACTGGAGAGAAGCTGAACGGCGCTCCCTCGGTATCGACGAAAACAATCCTTATGACTGTTCTTTCTTTATTTACGATAGGATTAAAAAATAACACCTCCGGCAAATGCCGGAGAGTGTCATATTGTAAATGTTGAATTATTTCGCAGGCGTCGGACAGCTACAGTTGGATTCTGCCTGGCTGCAGGCGGTACATTTCGGGACGCATTTATCGCCGCCACAGGTATGCGCGGAGTCATGTGTGCTTGCCTCGACTCCGCATGCAGAGCATTTCCACCCGCCGGTTTTCCCTCCGCACTTGCCGCATTTCTTGCTGCCTCCAAATAGTTTATCAAGAAAGCCCATAATGATCCAGTAATCAAATAACGCTAATAACGTAACGCCGTTATACGTTTATGTTACTGGTAATTTATTATAGACGCATTTCGACCCATGCTTTTATTATATACTATTTTATACGGATGCTCGGTTGGGTTATACACATCTGAAACATGAATACAGAAGCGCATATATTACAACTCCTCTTTTTTTATTCGAATCTCTCGCGTCCGCTTACGCTTTTGGAGTTGCGTCGGCTTCTCATTGATCGTCTAGAAAGCGTTTCTTTGTTGGAGATTATTGAATGCGTGGATGCGCTTGTGGCGAAAAAAAGGGTCTATGAGCAGCGAGGTTTCTATGGAATAGTATCGGATGCATCGATTGCGAGATGGCGGATTCGGCAAGATGTCTGTACCGATGAAAAGTGGCGAGAGTTTCTAGCCTCGCGTCGTCTGTTTCGGTTTACTCCCTTTGTTGAATTTGCGTGCGCGGCAGGATCAATGGCAATGGGAAACGCGGGGAAACTTTCAGACTTTGACGTTATTGTCGGTGCGCGGCAAGGCCGGATTTTTACTACACGGTTTTTTTGCATCGCGCTGTTTGGGGCATTGAGAAAGAGGCGAAAAAAGCTGTCCCATCACGATTCAGCAAGCAATAAGATTTGCCTTAATCATTTTGTTACGCCGGCTGCGTATTGCCTGCGCCCGCCGCATAACATGTACTGGGCGCAATTATATAAGAATCTGGTGCCGCTGTACGGCAGCGCTGAAGCGCTTGCCGAGTTTTTTCGCGCGAATGCGTGGGCCGGGGCAATATTTCCCAATGACCGAAGACATTACGAGAATAGCTCAAGGTGGAAAAGATTGGGCGAATGGATGCTTGGGGGAGCGGCGGGCGATGCCATTGAAAGATGGCTGCGCGCTTACCAGCAGCAGCGCATAACGAAAAGTCTCGCCGACGGTCCGCGGGGCCCAGACGCGCAGAGTGAATTAGGATATATGCCGCGGATTATTCACGACGACAGCGAGTTGGAATTTCATCCGGATACCCACCGGATTGATCAGATGGTGAAAAACCTTTAATATTACATATAGAGGCTTGCGTGTACACCATACTGTTGTTGGGGGGTCGGCGTGGGAAAAAGACGGAACGCGGGAGAGGCGAATCCGGACGGCAGGAGCGACAACGAAAGAGGAAAACTGGCCGAAGATTTAGTCGAGTCTGCCCTGAAAATTCTAAAATCCAGGGGAGGAATATCCGGTTTTCTCCACGTTGACCTGCCCGGTATAGATTTTTTGGTTTTGTTCGCTTCGCGATTGGCATTGCCACTTGAAGTAAAGTCGTCGCGCACCGGTCTTTTAAAACACTATAAGCGGTACAAAGATCGTTGGGGATTTTATGTGAAAATTGACAGGGATAATCCGGAAAAAGTTGCGAATAAGATAGGGCATATTATCAAAAGAGCAACCAGGGGATTTGTGCGGACATATATGGATGAGAATCCGGATAAAACAGAGGAGTAAAAAACATAGTGCCGGTCGTTTAGGCCGGTTTTTTTTGGCGCGTGCCAGTCTGGTTCATCCGCAAAAACCGTGACTGGTATAGTGGAATGCCGTGTAATTGTGTTTTGTTTGTTGTGTGGTATGATGATTATGGCACCTTTGCAGCGTTCTATATGCGGAGAGGGGGTTGTATGAAGATGGGATTTGTTTCTGCGGCTATTGTGATTTCGGTGGTTGTTGCGTCGGCATGCGACACGTGGAATAAGTCTGGAAAGGCCGGACAAGCGTACGGATGTTTTGAGGCGGTGGAAAAAACGTTGCTTCCCGCAGGAACCTCCGTTTTCCTCGCGCTTCCGCTCGGTGAGCGACCTTCTTCGTGGAGGCCGGAGAATACAATTCGAGGCACCATTACCGCTCATGGGCGTGCGTGGATATTTTTTGACTCTGCGGGGAATCTAGATCTACCCGCAATGCTGGTGCTGGATATGAGCAATGATCAAGGCCTCCCCCGTGGTTACGAAGTATGGGATCCGTGCAGCGAAGTATTTCCGTTGGGCCGCAAGACTGCCTTGTCGTTTATGGACCCACAGATAAAACTGGACGATGGCGGCATCGTGGTAGTCCCCCGTGATTCTACCTTCTTCATCTACTGGTTTCCGGCTGATTCCGTCCTTCATCAAAAGCAGAATGAATTATTTGTTTCGTTAACAGCGAAAGCGGATTCGAATGCGGTAGCAGGCGGACGAGAACCCATTTTCAACAGATAACAAAAAAGCAGTAACCGTTATTCCTTGCTGAATAGCGGTTTTTTAAATTCTTCGAATATGCTTATAATAAAGGTATAGGAAAACGCGCATGGAAACTCTTCTTAAGGCAGACATTTTTTTCTTTATTACAGCTGTTGCGATTATCATTGTGGCCGGGATGTTCGCGGTGGCGTTGGTGTACGCCGTGAAGATTTTAAAAGATGTAAAATATATTTCAAGCAGGGCAAAAGAAGAAACCGATAAGATTGCCGGGGACATTGATGAGCTGCGCGCAGAGGCGAAAGAAGAAGGAGGGAAGTTGAAATACCTCTTCCATTCATTGACGAAATTGTTTATAATAAAAAAGAAAGGTCGGAAGTGAGATTGCTGTTTCTAGAAAACAACAATTTCTTCAGCAGACATGCTCTAAAGAAACAAATGGCGAATAAGAAAACAACAAAAACGAAAGTTGCTGTTGGGGTAGGACTCGGCCTTGTTGCGGCAGCGGCAGCAGCCGCAGGCGCGTACTTTTTATACGGCCCCAAGGGAGCAAGAAACCGCCGCCGCGTAAAGAGCTGGACCCTGAAAGCCAAAGGAGAAGTGCTGGAGCAGCTCGAGGCGCTCAAAGCTGTTAATGAAAAAAAATATCATCAGGTTGTCGATGCCGTTGCCCGTCGCTATCGGTCTTTAAAAAATGTGGACCCCCGAGAATTGCAGCAGCTCGTGAAAGAATTAAAAGGGCATTGGAGAAATATCAGTAAGCATCTTGCCAGGAGTTCAGCTGTGTCTCGGCGGAGCAAGGCAGCTTCGCGTCGGAAAGGGCGCTAGAGTTTGAGGCAGCCATCCCTTTTTCAATATTTGCCACCTAATGCATGCAAGCATTAGCTATATTGGCGTACAGTAAATGATATGAAACATATTCTACCCCCGCTTCCTTATTCATACGACGCGCTTGAACCGCATATTGACGAACGCACGATGGAAATTCATTACACCAAGCATCATCAGGCGTACGTGGATAAACTGAATCAGGCTTTGGAAAAATACCCGGATTTGGGGGCTTGGCCCCTGGAAGAGCTTTTGAGATCTACGGAATCTGTGCCGGAAACTATTCGGAGTGCCGTTCGCAATCACGGTGGCGGACACTTTAATCACTCGCTGTTTTGGCCTTCTATGGCTCCGTCTGGCAAAGGAGGCGGGAGAGAGGCGCAAGGCGTATTGGGTGGAGTAATTACGAAGGCGTTCGGCAGCTTTGCTTCTTTTCGGGAAAAGTTTACCTCTACGGCCTTGGGAGTTTTTGGCAGCGGTTGGGCGTGGCTTGTAGTGAATGCCGCAGGTACCTTGGAAATTATTTCTACGCCCAATCAAGACAGTCCTGTTTCAAGTGGGCTAAAGCCCATTCTAGGTCTCGACATTTGGGAACACGCTTATTATCTCAAGTATCAGAATCGCAGAGCCGAGCATATAGAGGCATGGTGGAATATTGTTAACTGGGAAGAAGTCGGCAAGCGATACGGCGCATAAAGAAATTTATAACATTATGAATAAATCTAAAAAATTAGCACGCAAAAAACACAGAAAAAAACAGGGAAAGAAAGTAAGCTTGCGGCACCGATAATGTATGCGTGAGAACCCGTTTGCAAGCGGGCTTCTTCAACAGTGGCGTCGTGAAATATGCCAAACCCCATGTTGAAACTCAAATTTTTAAAAACGGCGTTGCAAGACCTCAAGACCGTTGGAGCGTTGTTCCCGAGTTCAAAATATGTGGCCAGGAAAATCATTGCCGCGCTCAAACCGGAATGCAAATACATAGTCGAATATGGAGGAGGCGACGGGGCGGTAACCAAGGAACTGTTGCGACATCTTGCTTCGGACGGCCGGATCGCGGTTATTGAATTGAATAAACGCTTTGCGGCCGCATTAAAAGAGATTAAAGACGATCGTCTTTCGGTTATCGAGGGCGACGTTGTTGTAATAGCAAAAAACCTCGCGGCAATAGGTCTTCCGAGGATTGACGCGGTGATATCGTCGATGCCCTTTTCTTTTTTGGGGGGTACGAAACGAAATGAACTTATCCGGCATACTGCTCGATCCTTGCGCAGCGGCGGCACTCTCATTATTTATCATCAATACACTCCGTTGTCACTCGGCGCGGTAAGAAGACATTTTACATCGGCGCGCGTTTCCTTTGAATCGAGAAATATACTTCCTTGTTTTGTTATAGTGGCGGAAAAATGAACCCCGTTACAACCCGGCCTTCAGCCGAAGGTCGTTCAGACCGCTTCGGTTCCGAGCCTCAGCCCATCGGGTCTGAAGACCCATCAGGGTTTGAACGACGAGGAGTTTCTGAAGAGCCTTTAGACTCGATGAGCTTATCCGCCTTTGGAAAGTACAGTATTGTACCTTCCTTTGGCGGAGAAGACTGGGGCTTCCGGGTTGTAACGGGGTGAAATTACGCGCGTACGATGCAACGGGAAAAAGATATGGACGCCATTTCTGAGCTTAAAAAATGTATCAAGGGAGACGTGTCGGAAGACGAGAAGATACTCGATCAGTATAGTCGCGATGCAAGTCTTTTTGTGGTTCGGCCGCAGGCAGTAGTCTTTCCAAAAGACGGGGAGGACGTAAAAAACCTTGTTCGGTTCGTGATTGAGAAAAGAGAGAACGAACCGCGCCTTTCTCTTACCGCCCGCGCAGCCGGCACCGATATGACCGGCGGGCCGCTTTCCCAATCGGTCGTTGTCGCGTTTTCGAAATACTTCAACCGCATAAAAAACATATCGGCTGAAGACAAAACTGCCGTGGTTGAGCCGGGCGTATATTACCGCGATTTTGCCCGGGAACTTGAAAAGCATAATCTTCTTTTTCCGCCGTATCCGGCTTCGCGGGATATCTGCGCCATGGGCGGGATCGTGAACAACAATTCTGCCGGAGAAAAAACGCTTAGGTACGGGCAGGCGAAGGACTATGTTGTCGGACTCAAAGCGGTGCTTGCTGATGGTAACGAATATGTGATCCGTTCCCTGGGTCGTAAAGAGTTAGCGGTAAAGCTTGCGTTGGATGGTTTTGAAGGCGAATTGTACCGGAAGATGTACGCACTTGTCACGGAGAATCACGAATTGCTTCAGCGCGCAAAACCGAAGGTTTCAAAAAATTCTTCCGGCTACCTCTTGTGGGACATCTGGGATAAGGAAAAAGATGTATTCGATTTGACGAAAGTGTTTGTCGGCGCGCAGGGAACGCTGGGAATCATGACGGAAGCGACGCTCAAGCTCGTAACGCCGGAAAAACATTCGCAGATGGTGATTCTTTTTCTCGATGAATTGAACAGCTTGGGCGATCTGGTTAATACCGTGCTCGAACTGAAGCCAACCACATTTGAATCATACGACGACAAAACGCTCAAGCTGGCAGTAAAATTTTTCTGGCAGTTTATTAAGAGGTTAGGCGCGCGCCACATTATCTCTATCGCGTTTAATGCCATGGGAGAGTTTGTTTCTATTTTGAGACATGGTTTTCCCAGGCTTGTGTTGCAGATTACGTTCGATGGAAACGACAAGCAGGAATTGCGCGATCGGGCCTTGTCGCTTGCCGAGCGGCTTAAAAAATTCAATCCTCGTTATTTGGAGGTGATTAAATCGGAGCGGGAAGCGCAGGAGTATTGGCTTATCAGGCGTGAAAGTTTCGGCCTTCTGCGCCACAAAATAAAAGATAAAAAGACCGCCCCGTTTATCGATGACATTGTCGTGGAGCCGAAACATCTTCCCGAATTTTTGCCAAAACTCAATGAGATTTTAAAGCCCTATGAAAATCGTATTACCTACACAATGGCAGGGCACATCGGCAACGGCAATTTTCATATCATTCCGCTCATGAATTTGGAAAAAGACGAGCAGCGGCAGATCATTCCTGAACTTGCCGACAAGGTGTATCAGCTCGTGCTTGCATACGGCGGTTCGATGTCAGGAGAACACAATGACGGTCTCACCCGGACTTCGTATCTTAAACAAATGTTCGGGGAAAAAGTCTATGCCTTGTTTGAGGAAACGAAACGGATTTTCGATCCGGCCGGAATATTTAATCCCGGGAAGAAAACAGGAGGCGACAGGGAATTCGCCTTGCAACACATCAGGCGCGAATGAACATGAAAAAAAACCAATTCAGTGCCTTGCCTGCGCAAATCAATCCTTCGATCCTCCAGCCTAAGGGCCGGAGCATGCTCAGGATTGATACTGAGCGGCGCCTTGAACCTCGCTCTAAAGGGGCGAGGCTTGGGCGCCGTCGAACGTATCAAGGTGACGAAAACTCCATCGCAGTTTAGCACTATCTTCGCGTTCAACGTGGAAGCGGTCGAGGGATCGACGAATACCGTGCACCGCGTTGAGTTTGCGAAGGCCTATTACGAGCAGCTTACCGAGAACAAAATATCTCCCGAAGAATTGGTGAAAAAATCATTTGAGTTTTTGCTCTCGCGTGAATCAAAGGATTCTATCTTGCGCTCGTTTAATCTCAAGCAAATCGGATTTTATTTTCCCGAATTTGAGACAGAAATGAAAAAACAGCTGCAAGAAGAGAAATAGAATAATAGCGGGCATGCGCCGCGAGCTTGTTGAGAGCCGGTTGTACAATCCATGTACGCCGTGTTATTTTAATTTCAGGTCGTTTAAGAGCTTAAGAGAAAGAGGAGCGATATATGGGGCGAAACGTAAAACATACATATAGCGCCGGCGGAGTGGTGGTAAATTCGCGCGGAGAGGTGTTGGTGGTAAATCAACGCGGAAATTCGTGGTCGCTTCCCAAGGGGCACGTTGAAAAAGGCGAAGATCCGGCTGAAGCGGCAAAAAGAGAAATTTATGAAGAGTCGGGGCTAAAAAAAGTGAAGTTGATAAGACGGTTCGGTAATTATCGACGATACAAAATAGGCAAACACGGAAAGGGCGAAGACAGATCAGAGTTGAAGACGATCGTCGTGTTTCTCTTTAAAACTAATGAGTTAAAACTTAAGCCCCTTGATCCGCACAATCCCGAGGCGCGGTGGGTGAAAAAGGAGAAGGTTGCGGGTTTACTGACGCATCCGAGAGATAAAGAGTTTTTCTTGAGCATCGTTGATCAGTTGTAATTGAAGAAAGATTATATGATCCGACCAGCCGCCCCCGGCGGCTGTTTTAAATTAAAATCGCGTTCAATTATTCAGATATTCAGGCGCGTGGACTACTTTCTTATTCGCGCGAATAAGAAAGTAGTCTTTTTGATACAACATGGGTATACGTTTTGATGCCAGATGGCCTGAGATAGAATATAATTAAAATTGTGAGATCGTTATTGGAGCGTTTATACAAAGAAGAATGGGTACGAATTTCAGCCGTACTCGCCAGTGTTATTATTGCATTTGCCGGTTTGAGTTTTTTGGCTGGCTGGCTGGTGCGGTTGCCGCCCGAGGAGTCCGGGCAGCCGCACCTTAACCAGATTCATTATCGCTGGAGGAATGATGATGGCGATGAACGTACTGCAACGTGGGCAGCGGCCGAAGATATGTCGGTTACCGGCATCGGGAAATTTACGACATATCGCTTGCGGTATGAAGTGGTGAATCAAGGGTCGTCAACATCGTACGCTGTCCGCTATCAATTTGAGTACGCATTATCCACCGAGGGGCCATGGAGCGTCGTCGGCCCTTGGGGTGCGACAAGCCATTGGGTGATATGGGACTCGCCGCATATCGTTGATGGCGCAGCGACAGAAAATTTGTCGGATGGGCTTACGGATGCCGGCGCGCATTTCGTAAGCGGCCAGATAAGGGATCAAGGCAATACAACCGATCCGATAACGCTTCCGCCGAACTCGTTTACGGAAATAGAATTCTCCGTGCGTGCCACCTCAACCGCCCTTGATGCGGCCACCTACCATTTCCGTCTTACCGATTCCGGCAATCCGTTTGATCTGCTCGAGGCGAAACCGAAACGAGAGTCAAAGGTGTATTTTCGCACCGCAACCGGCGAACTGAAAAAAAGAATTTCTCGATAACAAGCTCTTGGGTGCAGCCACTGCGCATGTTATAATATATTTAGTTCCTTTCCGAAGTTTACCTAAAGGAACATATATGGCCAAAATTTTAAAACCACCGCACTACGAAGAAGTTGACCACCCTCTGATATTCTTGGGAGGTCCTATTCAAGGCGCACCGGACTGGCAGGCAGTCGCCATTGATCTTTTTAGGAATATACCCGATATCGTTGTTGCCTCTCCGCGCAGGGAAGGGGAGCTGCCGAAGTATCTATATGACGAGCAAGTTAATTGGGAACATCATTATCTTGACGAGGCCGCAAAAAGGGGCATAACGCTGTTTTGGCTGGCGAAAGAAATCCATCATATCTGCGATAGGGCCTATGCTCAAACAACCCGCTTTGAGCTGGGCGAAGCAGTGAGCCGGCATCGACTCGAAGGAATTAAGATAGTTGTTGGCATTGAAGAAGGTTTTTCCAATCAGCGGTATCTTGTAAAAACGATTTCCAAGAAAGCGTCGGACATTCCTTTGTGCGCAACGCTTGAACATACGTGCAGCAGGGCCCTCGAACTGTTACAGCTTGCTCGTTGAGCGTAGAACCAGTACTTCATTAACTTAATTTTGCCTGCTCTGTGATAAAAAATACTGTGTTTATGGGACGTTTTGCGACAACGGCCGCATCAAAATTAAGTTAATTCAGCACTAGCAACCGCCCCGCGCGGTTGATTTTTTACAGGAAAACGCAAAGCTAATCTGATTGATTAAGAGCTATGTTATAATTTCTATATGCTTCGCGTACAGAATCTTATCAAGCAATTCGGGACGAATGCGGCAGTCAACGATGTATCGTTTGAAATTAGGCCCGGAGAGATTTATTCGATTATCGGGCCGAATGGTTCGGGGAAAACAACGATCATTAAAACGATCGTCGGACTTTTGCGGCCGAGCGGCGGCAGTGTTGAGGTTGGAGGATTCGATGTCGTACGGCAATCGATAAAGACGAAATCCTTCATCGGCTATATTCCCGATGAACCGTCGGTCTGGCCTAAAATGACCGGCGAGGAATTTCTTCATTTTGTGGGTGCGATGTATGGCGTTGATGAAAAAACCCGCACGCAACGCATCCCGGGGCTGCTTTCAGTATTTGATCTTCAAGGGATTGAAAAAGAGTACTTTGAATCATACTCGCGGGGCAATAAACAGAAATTTACAATTTTGGCCGCGTTCTTGCATGAGCCAAAACTCTTGCTTATCGATGAGCCGATTGTCGGTCTTGATCCGACGAGCGCCGAAGCCGCAAAAAAAGAATTTGCTCGATTCGCAAAAAACGGCGGCGCAGTGATTTTAGCTACGCATACGCTTTCGGTTGCTCAGGAGCTTTCGCATCGGATCGGCGTGCTGAAAAAAGGCCGGCTCGTCGCTTCAGAGTCGTTCGATGGGCTTCTGGCAAAGGCGCAATTAAAGCGCCCGGCAACGCTTGAGGACATTTATAAAACCCTCACCGGCTAACCTACCCCGGGCTTTATCGAAGGTACGAGTTACGCAGTTGAGCATATATTGTTGGGTCGAGGCCTGCCTGTCGGCAGGCAGGCATATCTTTTGATCTTTTTCTAACGAAGAAATTATTATCCTGTGAGCGATATAGTGAAGGAGTGGTCACAAATAAAGGAGGCGGGTAGCGAGCACAGCCTGTTTGAGTCCCGAGTTCGCCAAGGGCGGACGAGGTCAAGTTCTGCGCGCAGCGTAGCGAGCCGACTATTATTTGTCCACTCCGAAGCGTCAAGCGAACAGGATAATAATTTCGAAATTGCCGAGGGGAACCCAACAATTCAACTGCGTAACTCGTAGAAGGGATGACTTTTCTCTTATTACAATATCATTGGTTGAAGATCCTTCGTTATTTCCAGACGCAACGGCTGGCAAAGTGGATTACTGCCGGAATATTTTTGTTAGTGTTTGCCGGCGTTGCCGCCGGAATTTTTGTTTTCTTAAAGGCGAGTTTTCAGTTCATGGTATCCGATCCGTTTTTGCGCTCTGCCCTGCCCTTATATGTGTATGAACTTTTCCTTTTGATTATTACGTATTTGGTGTTTGCGAGCGCGCTGATCACAGGATTGTTCCAGCTTTTTAAAGCAGGAGATGACGGCTGGATAATGGCTTCGCCGAAATTCCGCTTCATGCCATTCTATGCGTATGCGCGGGTGTTTGTTTCATCGTTCTGGCCGCTTTTGGTGATTGCCTTGCCGGCGCTCGTGGCCATGCGAAAGGTGTTTGCCGTTGCCCAGTTCAATTTGCTTATCGCGTTTATATCCGTTTCTGTTTTAATCGCGTTTACGGTTTGCATTGCGCTTGTCGTACTTCTTGGCATGGGTATTGTTCTTCGTTTTTTCCATCGCAAGGGCGCATCATCCGGATTATTGTTGGGAAGGCTTATTGCGGCCGTTTCGGTACTATTTATTGCATGTTCGTATGTAGCTTGGCAGCAGTCGGCTACTGCCGATGTGTTGGAACTGTTTGATCTCCATGACATGAAAGCGGAAGTTGCCGGCGTCAAGGTGATCTTGGAACGGTTTGGAATATTTCCATCTCATTTGTCAGCTCTTACTCTTTTTGCCGCGCAAGAAAATCAGCAGAGTGGCGCTATTGTTACTATGGGCAAACTGTTGGTTCTTTTTCTTCTTAGTTTTTCAGTTTTCGTTTTCTTGTCGCGCTGGTACTTGCCCCTCTGGCAATCGTTGCAAGAAGGCAGATTTGAAGCGCGTACGCGCGTTGCAGATGGCCACACACTCAAATCATTCCCTCGTTTTTTCAAAACTCCCATCGGCGCCGTTTTTGAGAAAGAGGCGCTCATGCTCGTGCGCAATGCGCGCGATCTGATGTGGATCGGGTTTTTGCTGTCGGTGTGGTTTGCGCAGACCGCGCTTAATTTCTTTCTGAAAAACAATATGGTAAAGTACCGCGTCCGGCCGGAAAGCGTGCCGGATATTATTCAAGCGCTCCAGATTGTCGCGGTCGCATATTTTATCAGCGCCTTCGCCTTGCGGTTTGCATTCCCGGCCTTCAGCGTTGAACGTAAAACAGCGTGGATTATCGCGACCTCTCCGATTGCTATTTCTCGTATATTCTGGGGCAAGTTTTTCTTTTACGGAGCGGCTTTTACGGTACTTGGCGTGAGCGTAGGACTTATCAATTCGGCAATCGTGGGAATTTCATTTGCGAGCGCTGTCCTGTTTCTGGCGTATATTATCCTTTCCATTGCGGCAATTACTGCCCTTGGCCTTGGCTTGGGAGCATTGTTTCCCAATTTTGAGACGGACGATCCGGCAGTGCTTACGACTACGCTTCCGGGCTTGGTATTCATCTTCGGTTCGCTCGCGTACGGCGCTGCCGGAGCTCTGTCCTTGTACCATTATCTGACCGTTGTTTCACTTGTTCCCCTGGTCCTTTTTGGGATCGGTTCGCTGTGTATCATTGTTCTTTCGCTCTATCTGGCTCCGCGGTCTTTGGAGAGAATTGAGTTTGCTGTCTAACTTTTGGCTGCAGCTTGTGGCGCTGCTTGGAAGCCGTGGAAGCATCATAATTCATAATCATAAGTACACACTCCTCATAGCGGCGCTGTGGATGTTCCCGGCCTTTGAATTTATTGCAATTATAGCGATCTCCAATAGAAAAGCGCGGCCCATGAAGACCGCGCGGATGACATTCCTTAAACATTGGCGCTTTGTTTGCTCGCGAGAAATTTTAATCGTCAGTCCGCCTGTTTGCGACCTCTTCGATGCTTACGATCGTCCGCCACTCCGGGTTTTTGCTGGCGTATTGGCCGAACCTTTCGGCATCAACCTCCCAAGAGATAAGTTTATGCACTATGACGTTATATAGGCTATCGGCAAGCGCCAAAAGATCTTTGAAGAATTTAATGGACCGTAATCCGGTGAATACCCCCCCAAGCAATAGCATAAGAACTGTGAGAGATATGAATCCGGCAAAAATCAACAGCGAAGCCTGAATCCACGCCCAGGGCGTGAAAGGGTAGAGCGTGGTCAAGGCTATTCCTGTAGAAACGGATATAAAGATCAATGCCCCGGCAAAGCAGATAAAATAACTGGCAAATACAGAGAAGACGTGCGGCCAATAGAGATAGCGCAGGAGACTCCGAAAGCCATAACCAAGTTGTATATTTTTAGCGACGTCCTGAATCCAATGCCGCAGTTCATGGGCTACGGCATACGAAAACCATCTTTGCGCATCAGAAAATCCTTCTCCCACAATCTTTTTATAGGCGGCCTGCGCCGAAATTGAAATTTCTTTCTTCTTGGGACAGTACTGCCCCCCGGCCTTAAACTCGCTTCCAAACAATGAGCCTGTCGCTACTATCTCGTCCAAAATTCTTATGTCCGGAAGAGGTAATCCTTCGCAAAGGACACTTACGAAGTCCGCGGCATCCTTTTTTTCGTACTCGTCCACGATGTTTCTAAGAAGCGCCCTGATTCTTTGGATATCGATTGCAAATTTATACCCTCTATACTCGTGCGCTTGGCAATCGTTATGTTCCGGTTCTCGGCTTTTTTGCCAGAAATCCTCCGGCCACCCCATATCCATGATCAGCCTCTATGCGGTTGTAAAGGCGATGTTTGTCGAAGCTATGCATTATTATATGAAGTCACTTAAAAAATCAATGATTTAGGAACCGTTCGGAAATCGTATTGCGATTAAGTCAATACTCTGATAATCGTAGGACCACGGATTTTGCGAGGATTCAATACTAAGCAGGTTTTTTAATGTCTCTAAATGGCGTTCCCAGTCAGTTGACGCTGGATAAATGAGCATGCCATAATTGTGTTAGCAGAGGAATAGTATCGAAAAACGAGGGGGCGTAAATGCAGGAACTCAATCGGATGCTGGAGAGGATAGCCGAGCTTGGCGCGCAGCTTGATTCGTTGAAACAGCGTAACCAGGAATTAGTGCTTGAGTTGATGCAAAGATCCAAGGAGGCGAGCGAGGCGCGCGAAGAGCTGATTCGCTTTCGCTCCGAGATAGATATTTGCGCCGATCAGCACGGGCACAATCTTTGCTGGTGGGATGCGGTGAATATTCTGCGGAACGCGCGCGGAGGGAGATTAGAGGAACCGTATTTTGGAGTGCCGCCGGAGAATGAGTTTTTGCTCGGCTGTATCGGATTCAGGGCATCGCTTTCCGGTGATAGATTGGATCCGGCGAGGGTTCGGCCCGGCGTTTACCGCCACTACAAAGGCAGCGATTATTTGGTTTTCGGCAGCGCCCTTGACGCGAATACCGGAGAGGAAATGTTGTTTTATAGATCGTATCTTGGAGGAGGCGGCTGCATATGGGTGAGGCCGCGGAAGGAGTTCTTCGAAGAGATTGAGAAAGAGGGATATAAAGGGCCGCGCTTTCGGCCGGTGCGTCAGTTTTGATGCGGAAGAGCATCGTCCTCAATGAGGGCGATTTTTTCATTCTTGCGAAAAAGCCGCCAGTATTGTATTTTTTGTAACATTAACCCATTGACAGGCGTATAGTATCAATGAAAGGACTTTTGTTCGGTAACAATGTGGATCGTTTGGCGCGAGAAATGCAGCGGGGCAACGAGAGGGCCGCAGCTGACCTTTATCAAGCGTTGGTCGGCAAGGTGTTTGGTTTTTGTCTGAATCGAGTGGGAAATAAGGCATTAGCAGAAGATCTCGCGCAGGATATCTTTCTGAAACTCGTGGATAACATAGAAACGTTTGATCCAAAGAAGGGAAGTTTTTCCGCGTGGTTTTGGAAAATGGCCAGGAACACGCTCATCGATTATTATCGCCGTCAGCACGAAATACCGTTTGCGGATTTAGAAGGGGCGCGCGCGCCGGAGCGCATCGCGGCCGACGATGTGGAGTACGACTCTGGACGCGTGGAGGCTCGACAGCTTATCGGCGATATCATAAAAACGTTTACCGTCGAAGAACAGGAGTTGTTCCGCTTACGTTATGTTGTCGATCTTTCATACCGAGATATTGCCAAGATAACGAATAAACCAGAAGGCGCTTTGCGAGTTGCAGTGAGCCGGCTGAGCCGGAAACTGCGCGGTAAATATAATGCTCCGGAAAACCATGTTTAAAAAATCGTTTTGGAAAAAAGAATATGCGCCGACGCAAGAATTTGTTGAGAAAACAAAGGCGGCGTATCTTGCGGCGTTTCGGAAAAAGTTTCCGGCAATGCATTCGGTCGGACGGCTGTATGCTTTGCGATATTATGTACGAGGCTTTGCTGCGGGAATCGCGCTTATGATTGTTGTCAGCGGGGCAGCCACCTATGCTGATCAGAAAAATGTCGGACCGGAGAGCATTTTGTATCCGCTCAAGCGCTCGAAAGAAATTGTTGATGTAACGCTAGTTGATCCAAGCGAAAAGCCGATTGTCCATTTAAAACTAGCCCAACGCCGCTTTGAAGAAATAGAAAAGATGAAAGAGAAGAATCCGCAAAATCCTCGGATTGAAAATCTCTCGAAAGACCTGGACAGAGCTCTTTATAATTCCTTCGAAGCGATTAATGGCGATCAAGAAAGGGATGCGTCCGAAGTTGATCTGGAAGCTGATTTTGGAAGCCAAGATGAATTTGAAACCGAAGATGAACATGGAAGCGAAAAAGAAGACAAAAGCGATGAGGAATACAAGGATGAACATGAAGAGGCACCGCAATCGGGGAAGACGGTTGGAGATTCCGGATTAAGGCCGCAAGAAACTCTTCGGACAAGAGAAGAAAAAGGGGAGGATGTTGATGAGGAGCGGTCGGAAGAGGAAACCCTTTTTGAGCCGGAAGACGTTCGTAAGCGCAACGGGGAAAATTCAGACGGGGACAGCAAGCGTGAAAAGAGCAAGCGCACAGTTGATAGGTCACGTCAAAAAAGGAACGAAATGTGGTGTCAGGGCTTAAGAGAATTAGTGGAAAGCGGAGCGACTGATATAAAAAAGCAAATTCGGAACAATCCTAAATTTTTTGAAAGATTCAGCAGAACATGTCAAGCTCAAATCTTGACCGGCGAAGACGCACAGACTACGATAGAGAATATGAAAATAAGCAGTCCTGCGTTCGGGCACAACCAATCAATTCCGCCGAAATACACCTGTGATGGCGAAAACGTAAACCCCCCTTTTATGATTTCCGGTGCGTCGGAGGGCACGAAGAGTTTCGTATTGATTAACGATGACCCGGACGCGCCCATGGGGACATGGGTGCATTGGACGTTGTGGAATATTGGTCCGAAAACAACAGAGATTGGAGAAAATTCCGTTCCTGCCGGTACGGTGGAGGGTATTACCAGTTTTGGAAATTCGGGCTATGGCGGTCCGTGCCCGCCTTCTGGAACCCATCGATATTTCTTTAAGCTTTACGCGCTCGATACCACGCTGGACCTTGATGTTAAGGCAAAGAAAATAGATGTCGAAAAAGCAATGGAAGGGCACATTTTGGATCGCGCCGAACTAGTTGGTTTGTATAAACGCAAGTAGAAGGGTGGTCTTAAAGTTCTAGGGCATTGTGGATAAATCAGCATGATTTTTTGAATGAGCCGTGTTATTGTATATACATGAGAAAAGATCTTGCCACTGCCGTTTCCTTGTTAACAGGAGTTGCCGCCATTGCTGTTATTTTTTCGTTCGTAGTTGTCGTTTTTGCGGCAATGCCCGATGCGTTTCCTGGTAACGAAACTGCCCCGGGTCAAATCAAGGAGCAGCTTGACGAGATTGGGGAACAAGTTTCACTTATTGTAGAGAAATTCAAGTTAATACCCAAAATATATGAACTCTCGCCTTTATATGGGCCGGTTGGAACCGCCGTAACAGTTAGTGGCTCCGGCTTCGCTTTAGACAACAGTATTTTTGTTCATGGAAGGACGGTTTTGTCTGGCGTTGAATCCATTGGTGGCACCTTGTTTACGTTCGTTCTTTCAGAATCGTTTACGTGTTCTGTTGGTTCGGCATGTCCGATTAAAGTGGTGAACGAGAACGGAATAAGCAATGCCCGGGTTTTCTATCTTACTGAACCCCCGCCACCCCCGTTACCTCCGCCTGTTGAACCCCCGCCACCCCTGCCACCTCCGCCGACCGAGCCGCCTCCTCCAACCGAACCATCACTTCTTCCCCAGGCCATTGAGTCTGTGACCCCGATTGAAAGTGTACTACCCTCGTCTCTTCCGACAGAATCACCCCCGCCTTTATCAGAACCGACCTCAACTCAGCAAACAGAGATTCAAGATATAAAAAATCAGATTTCCGAAATACAAAGACAGATTGAATTATTAACAGGCAGGCTCGCCGAGTTCATTGCTGGATTAGGAATTACCCTGCGTCCGGTTGCGCCAGACGGCACCAACAACGGAGTCTTCTGTGTGAACACATGCTGGGATAGAATCGATGACGACCCCGATTCTACGGATGGAATAGTTATTTACGGAGACGGGGACAAGAGGAGAGGGGGCGCCGACTATGTGTTCGTCAATTTTTCCGATATGCCCGCCGATTTTGTATCAATGGAAATGCTTGCTGCAAAGCTTCGCGTATCTCTTCAGTCTCCGCGCACCGATGATAACTCCAGTCTATACATTCAGGTTTATGATGGGTTGGAAAATGCCCCGCTTACTGAAGAAAAGCTTGTTACTTCAAACAGCGTTTTGTTTCCTGCAACCGTGAACGTGGTCTTTTCTACCGTATCTGCAGGAAACAAAGCCACGTGGGACGGCGCTGAACTACGGCTTCGCTGGATCTATCAACAAAACAGGAGCCCCGAGCTTGCTTATATCAACCTTGACGCAGTTGAGCTCAGCGGCACCTATGCTCGGTAAAGGAGACCGTTTTCTACAGAATTATATACTTCTAAGAATTTATAGTTGATCCCCCCGCCCCCGGCGGGGTTACGTTTTAATCACGAAAGAACCCTCCGGGCTTTGTCTTGAGGCATCAGACCCTGTCAACGGTCTTTAGACAGATGATGGTCGAAGGGTTGATTTATATACTACTCCGCCTGCCTTGTTATTCTCTTTTGGGTTTAGATATAATGAGGATATGATTTTTGTTATTGTTCTTTCGGTTGTCGGAGCCGCTATTTCTGCATATATCCTGAGCCACAAGCTTGAGAATAAAACGCTGGCGTGTTTTATCGGAGAAGATTGTGACCGCGTAGTAAAAAGCAGATATGGGAGGCTCTTCGGATTTCCGAATGAAATTCTCGGCATCGCATATTACGTGGTTGCAATCGGATTGGCCGCGGCTCATATTACGTTTGATCAGCCGTATATTGCCGTACCCTTTGGTGATTCGATCATCGGCGCCTCTCTCGCCGCCGTCTTTAGGATTATCTCCGGAGCCGCGCTCTTTATGTCTGCCGCGCTTGCGGGTATTCAGTATTTTATTCTCAAAGAATGGTGCGAGCTTTGCCTGATTACCGCAGGCATTAATCTGGTTGTGTGGGGCATTGTCTTTTTTTAGCGTCCCTTAAGAAGCTGTCCGAAAAATCCTTATTCTGCTGCAATGGTTACGATTCGGCTGCGCCTGCGTCGTTCCTCCTCGGCGTATACTCCGTATACAACCTCGTCGTCGCTTCTTGGCTCGCTCGAATCGAAACCATTTCGCTGCGAATAAAACTTTTCGGACAGCTTCTAAGTTATTTTGGAATTGCCGTTGTATATCCTTTCAAGAAAAAAGATTGTCTTGTTTATTCTGGTATGCGCGACAGCCGCGTTTCTCGTTTTCTTTTCCGCAAAGAGTCGCATCTTTGTTTCTTCGGGGCCCGCGGTTCAATCAAGGGAAATTGTAAGGGAAATTTCAAAGAGCGTGCCCGAGGGCGCAACCTTTGATGTGCTCGCAAAAGAAGCGGGTGTTAACGGAGATGGAATCGCTGCAATTCTTGCTGCTGCTAAGAGGGTTTACGACTTGAATACCATTGTGAGCGGCAGGGTTCTGGCATTTGCGCGTGACGAGGGGGGTGAAACCTCCCGCGTTGTATATCACATAGACGATACAAGCCGTCTGGTTGTAGAAAAAGAGGAAGGCGGCGCATGGGAAGGGAGGCGGGAGTCAATACCGTATACTGTAGTATATGAAACTGCCAGCAGCTTGATTGAATCTTCTTTGTACGAAACAATCGTTTCTTCCGGCTTGGACGAGCGGCTTGCGATTGCCCTGTCGGAAATATTTGCGTGGCAAATCGACTTTGCAGCAGACGTACAAAAGGGGGACGGCTTTCGCGTGTATTACGAGAAGCGGTATCTTGATGGAGCGTATGCCATGCCCGGTCGAATTCTCGCCGCAGAATTTATCAATAACGGAAAGACATATAGAGGATTCTTTTTCCGCGGCAGCGAGAGTCGTGAGGGGTATTATGATGAGGACGGCAATGCGCTGCAGAAAGTATTTTTGAAATCCCCGCTCCAGTATAAATACATCAGCTCGGGATATACGACGAGAATTCGAAGGGTTTCGTCTTTGGGTCTTTCGGGGCCCCATCGCGGGATTGACTATGCGGCTTCCTATGGCACTCCCGCCGTCAGCGTCGGAGACGGCATCGTGCTTCGGGCCGGCTGGAACAAATATCTTGGTTGGTCGGCTGAAGTCCGGCATAATGATACTTATAAGACGGTATACGGTCATTTCCAATCGTTTGCCCGAGGCATAAAACGCGGGGTCCGCGTAACGCAAGGACAGGTAGTGGGGTACGTCGGCTCCTCCGGTTATTCTACGGGTCCTCATCTTCACTTTGAAATGCACAAAAACGGCGCGTACGTAAACCCGTTTACAATTGATGTTCCGCCAGGAGAGCCGATTACCAGCAGTGATCAAGAATTGTTTTATCGGGTTATCGGCCGCATTCGGCAACTGGCAGGTTTTTGAGGGGTGGCCATTCGGCATGATGGTGTAAAGAGATATTTCAAAGTTGTGAGGATATTTGACGTATGGCCTTAAAGTAGTACAATACTTTGTAGCAGAAGCTTCTTGTAAACCCATATATAGAAAGCGGGGCCGAAGGTGAAATTCTTTGGCATTCCTGTGAGATTTGACGTATCGGCGTTGCTGTTGATTTATATTTTGGCGCTTAATGGCTTTTCCATTGCTTCGGCAGAGACCCCAGCCGTTCGGGTCGTTTCAGCGCTCTTGCTTCCCGCAACACTGATTTTTTCTATTCTTTTTCATGAACGTGCGCATATTTTGGCCGCAAGCCGTTATGGCATCGGTTGTCGAGGCATAACTCTTCTTTTATTTGGCGGATTCGCAACGCTTGAGTCGATGGGAAAGCGGCCGCGCGAGATGTTCGTTATAGCCATTGCCGGGCCGCTTTCAAGCCTTTTGCTTGCCGGCATTGGACTGGCGCTCTCTTTGGCGGGACAGGTTTTTTTTGGGAACGCGTTGCCCCCTCTTGTTTCGAACCTGCTTTCTATCTTTACCTTCCTGAATATGATGTTGGCGCTCTTTAATATATTGCCCGTGTATCCCCTTGATGGCGGAAGGATGCTGCACAGTGCGTTGTGGGATCGCTGCAAGGATATGGAAATTGCGCGCCGGCAAAGCATAAAAGTTGCAAGGATTGTTATCGTGGTTCTATTTGGCCTTTTGCTTATCGGCGTTGTCGCAGGCAAGGTGAGTGTCTTTAGTTTTGTATGGTTTGTGCTTTTGGCCGCCCTTCTGTGGCAGATACAGAATAGGGAATTGAAGATGTAACACGGGCCCTGGGGAAAACGAAGATCAAAATAGGAATCAGCTTCGCCGACGCAAATCATTTAAAAGAGCCCTTCCCGGGCTCGATTTTTTATCCTTTGTGGTGGAAAACCCCGTGGTTAAGGCCGCGGGCCCTTCCGTCCTTGGCGAGGCTCGCTTCTGGCGGTTGGTGCGCGTGGGTAGAAGAAAACGTTCTGGCGTAACGCCGGAGCGGCTGGATGCATCGGAGGATCCTCTGAAGCCTTGTGTGGAGCGGGTAGAAAGCTTTGAAGTATTTCGCTCGCGGGTGTTCGAGACAAAAAAATCGCGAGTGTAAACCCGCGAAGTCTTATGTGCTTCGTTCTGTCCGTTCTACTTCCTCCAAAATGAATCGGAGTTATAATATTTTTCAACCTCTCCGTATATCTGACTTCCTTTCAGTACAATTGCATAGTATTTTTCAGTCAAAGCGCTGATTGCTTTTTCGCTTGGGGTGGTTCGGGCTACTTCCGTACGAAGCGCAACGAGCTGTCCGCGTACTTCTGATAGCCGTGCGACGAAGGATTCGTAGTTGTTTCTTACTAGTTGTTCTGCCTCGGAACCTATACGGGTTTTCTGCGTTACCAGCATGAATGCCTTGTTATTATTTCGTTCAACCTCTACCTTGATGTTTTTCTCTGCGCTTTCGATGGCGCTAGAAGGCGTTGGTTTGCATTCATTGTGTAAGAGCCGCATAATGTGAAGCCAATACTTGAACTGCAATTCTGTGGCTTCTGTTGAAGATGTATCGGGCTTAAATTCATACGGCTTGCTGCAAAGTGTTTTTCCTTGGATGGCGATGATCCAATCTCCCGGTTGAAAACCCGCGAGGTCTGCCGGAGAGCCGATTCGAACCTTAACTACTCGAAAAGCGAGTTGCACAGTAAGGCCGGTAGCAAGTGACCCCGACTGTTCTTTTACATCCGGCGTGGATATGGTCCCGATACCGGTATATGCAAGGTTTTGTGCAAAGCTAAGGAGAGAGTCTATGGTGAGACTTGGTAGGACGAAATCGATGTCATCCAGAAGATCATTTTTACTATCTTCGGCACCAGGCTGATAAATAGTAACGACTTCCGGCGTTATTCTTCTTGGTTCTGTTGCGGCGCCGGGCCGTGAGTTGTGAGTCGCGCACGAAGAAAGAATTATAGCACTTGCGACTATGAGTGGGAACTGCGCAAATCTTTCTTTCATTGCGGTTTCCTCGGATTCTGGGTTTAGTTTTTTTTCAAGCCTTCTGGTACGATAGTAGTTTAATTTGTTGACCGCGTCAACTCTCTCTGTGCGTTCTAACTCGCTTCAACGTTCGGCGCTTGCCACGTAAAAAGCATTGGCTTCTATGGGCTTGCAAAATCAGGACGGGTTGTGAATAATGAAAAAATCATCTTCCATGAGGAACGAAAAAACTTCGATGATAAAAATTTCTCCATCCGGAATCGGATATCTGATGGAATGTCCGCGCTGCTTATGGCTGTTTGTGAATGAAAGCGTCAATCGTCCGCGCGGCATTTTTCCGTCGCTTCCGGACGGCATGGATAATGTATTTAAGGAATACTTTGACGTGCATCGGAAGGACGGAACGCTTCCTCCGGAAATCGATGGCAAGATCGATGCCAAACTCTTTGCTGATATGGAGAAATTGGAGAAATGGCGCAACATTGATTTTGGCCGCGGGGGCCTACGCGCGGAATTTCCCGAATATAACATTTTTCTCCGCGGAGCGATTGATGATCTTTTAGTCGACGCAGACGGCAAATATATATTGTTCGATTTTAAAACCCGCGGTTATCCCACCAAGGAAGATACGCATGAGCATTACCGCAATCAACTTGATCTTTACGGTCTTTTGTTTGAGAAAAATAATCTCCCGCTTGCGGACGTTGGGTATCTTTTATTTTTTTGGCCCTCGTCGTACAAGCAAAACGAGGCGTGTTTTGAAACCGAGCTGGTGCCAATGAACATAAACCCTGAGCGGGGATATAGTATTCTTAAAAAAGTGAGCGATATTGTCAGCGGGCCGAAACCGGGAGCGCATGAGAGGTGCGAGTACTGCGTGTACCGGGGCGACTGATTTTAGAATCTGGAATTTGGAATCTGGAATTTAGTCCGCCAGCTGGCGGATGGAATTTGGGACCTGGTCGTATAGCTAGGGCCCATGAGGTTTCGTTAACTCTTCCTGTTGTTTGAAAATCGCTTCTTTGAGCGCATGGGGATTGGGTATTTGTTTGATGGCGAATTCTTGTTGCGCCGCAGCAGTTTGCAGAGTGATGTTGCCGAAATTAAGGAGAGAAGGTAGAAATCCTTTTATTTCGACCTTGATATCCTCGATCTTATCAAGCCGCACTTCGGCAAGGTCGTGTTTGAACAGTCCGTGCTGTTCGATGTCGATAATCCTTTTGTTGGTTACGACGAGTACATCGAGATAATAGTTTGTCCACGCCACGAATAATATGACCCATAGGAAGAGAAACCATACGAGGCTGTAGAAGAAATAGTAGTTTCCTTTCACCGGCGCATCGAGTATCAAAATTCCCGGCCACAGCAGAAACGGAAGAATACCCGCAAGTACAAGGCCCGTTGTTTCGCTTACAAACGCATACCAATGCTTGCGCGCTTCTTTGACTATTTTTTCGCCAACATCAAGGCTGATCATTAGAATTTGGTCCGCCAGCTGGCGGATGGAATCTGGAATTTAGCTAAATGGTTCTTTGTCTATCCAAGCCCCTAAATTTTAGATTCTACCCACACACCAGAGGGCCATGCCTGCCTGCCTGCCGACAGGCAGGGCTTTAGCAGCGGGGCCCCCACATTCTAAATTCTCGGCGAGCCCCGTTAGAAATATCATTTGGTAGTCTTGTTTCATCTAATGTTATTCGTATAAAAAGTGATCCGGAAAGTCATGGCGTTACTGCAAATTTCTAACGGGGCGAGCGCTTATTTCACGATCACTGTCGCGGTTCCTAAAATTCCGAGCATAAGTAATCCCGCCACCCCGAAATAGATAATAATTATTCTTCTAATCTTGTGCGGCTGTACGCTGTATGCTTTCCAATGGTGCAAAAGGATAATGCTGACAACGCCAAAAAATATAAAAACCGTTCCGGCAACCGGAAATAACAGTCTTGGATTAAAAACAATCCGCAGCAGCGATTCGGTCGAAACAGGTTCCATATTTACAAGAGTAGCATCGGGGGCCGGTTTTTACAAATAATCATCTGCGCGACTAAGAAACTGTTTAAAAACTCTTTTTCGTAGCGAAATTGCATTCATTTCGAGCGAACCGAGGAGCGACGACGAGGTTGTATGCGTAGCATACGCCGAGGAGGAGCGACGAAGGTACAGCCGAAATGATGCAATTGCAGCAGAAAAGGGAGTTTTTAAACAGTTTCTAAGGAAATGGAAACAGAAAGACCGTGATATGGTCACGGTATTTGGCGGGCAAGACTTTAATCTGGCGAGAGATATCAAGGGGCAGAAACGGTAAAAATCCGGTAATTCGATCCAAGCTTTTCGTAAAGTTCGGGAACGTGGAGGAAGCCGATGATAAAGACAACATCGCGACACTCCCGGGCGGCGATGTCTGCAATACTTTTCATGTTGTTAAAGATAAACCGGTTTCTCCATTGTAGGGCAATTTTTTCCAAAATATAGTTATTGGCAAAAGGATTTTCGTGTATGAGGTGCGCCTTTACCATGTTTTTCCATGGCCGTATAAACCCTAATAGAGTATCGGGAGGGGGTTGTAATGCTTCTGGCATTTGTTCAATTGTCTGGTTCATTTCCACGATGAGCAGTCTATATAATTCTATCCATGCGGCGAAATCGAAGCCGTTGAGCCTTTCAGTAAAGCTAAGTATAAATTCGTCTAAGTTTTCGATATCATTGCCGTCAATATATTGGTTTATATAGTCATACAAAATCACTGCGGTGTCGCTTGGCTTTTCAAGAATATCCCTTTTGCGCCAATAGGACAGCGATGCGCATAAAGTCCTCGTCTCTTAATTTTTTGAAAAAACCTTCTTCTACTACAGCTGAAAGGCTTTGCGTAGGAAGATGAGCTATTGTGTTCAACGCCTCATCGGTGATAGGCGTATCTTTTGTGACAAAAGCTTTCATGATCTTCATATTATATCACTTTTTTGTCTAAAGCGTGATGCTCCGATTGAGGTTTGGCAGGATATTTTCAAACACCCGTTGTAATATTTTTTTGTCAGCCGCACTGATTTTCTTTAGCACAAAATCACCGGCCTGTATTCTTTTGGAGTTCAGGAGTTGGGAGCGGGAGATGCGCGTGCGTACCCCGATCCGTAATCGGCGGAAATCTTTTGTGCGAAGCGCGTCAATGATTGATTGTACGCCGTGGTGTCCTGCTGAACCGCGTCCAAAGACAATTTTATAATTCCCCAACTCAATATCAGAGTCATCGTGAACAACAAGGAGGTCGTCGGGATTCAATTTGAAATACTTGAGGATTTCTTTCACCGACTGGCCGGATGTATTCATATAACCGGTTGGTTTTATCAGGGTAATATTGGAGTTTCCCGTTGCTGATGATATATCGCACGTGGCTACGGTTGCATGTACTTTTTTATTTGTTTTCCATTCTGTGCCGTATTGCTCCCCAAGCCAATCAACGAGTAAAAAACCCGCGTTGTGGTACGTGTTTGCATACTCTTTTGTGCTATTGCCGAGACCAACGATAATCAAGCTCGTCAGCTCGTCAGCTCGTCAGTAGCTAAGCGGTTGAGTTCCAAGCTTCAATGGGAAGCGTATAGTTCGGGGCGAAACCGCTATCAAGCTATGGGGCTATCGAGCTTTTGTTGCATTTTATCACGGATATCGTACAATAGAAACTAGGCTGTAAGTTTTCATATAGCGGTTTGTAAGTTGTAAGTTGAATGCCTTTACGGTCCGCAACTTCAATTTCTCAATTTAAAATTGATTTCGTGAAGCAAGTCCTTATTTTTCTCTGGGAAGTTTTTGAAATTGCGGTGATAGCGATCGTGAGCGTTATCGTGATACGGACATTTATCGTTCAGCCGTTTTTGGTAAGGGGGGTCAGCATGGAACCCAATTTTTCCGGCGGCGACTATCTTCTCGTCGATGAGATTACGCTGCGGTTTCGCGAACCAGAACGCGGAGAAGTGGTGGTATTTCGTTTCCCCCGCGACCCCCAGACATTTTATATAAAAAGGATTATAGGTCTTCCGGCGGAAACTGTTTCGATCAGGGATAATCAAATTACCATCAAAAATTCTGATTATCCGGAAGGATTTGCGTTGAATGAAGCATATACGAATTCCGGCGGTCTTACCGGCGGCGAGGTAATGTATGAGATGGGCCCCGGCGAATATTTGGTGCTGGGAGATAATCGGTCTGCAAGCTATGATTCTCGGAATTGGGGAACGGTGCCCCGTGATAACATTATAGGACTTGCAAAAATACGGCTGTGGCCCATTGATGCCGTAGATATTATTGAGGCGCCCAGTTATTGACGGGCGACAAGCAATGAAAAAAACCAGAAAGCTTTTATTTCAAAACCCGAAAGGGATGAACGATATTTTGCCCGACGACGAGCTGTATTGGGAGAAAGCAAGGCATACCATTAAAGGAATTGCCGAATTTTATAATTTTTCAAGAATTGATACACCCCTTCTTGAAGACACCGGTCTTTTTGTGAGGAATCTCGGAGAAACGAGCGATGTGGTTGAAAAAGAAATGTACTCTTTTAAGACCAAGGGCGGCGACGCATTGACGCTTCGGCCTGAGGGTACGGCGTCGATCATGCGCGCGTATCTGCAGCATGGATTTTTCTCCCAGACGCAGCCGGTGCGGCTGTACTATATTGGAGCCATGTTCCGTCACGATAATCCCCAGCGGTGGCGCTATCGTCAATTTCATCACGCTGGTTTTGAAATCATCGGCGATGCGGACGCGGTATACGATGCCCAGGCTATTTTCGTTGTGCAGAAAGCATTGGAAGAGCTGAAAGTAAAAGACGCAATCGTGCAGATCAATACGCTTGGATGCCGGAGCTGTCGCCATCATTATCGCGAGAGATTGAAGGCGTATTATCGGAATAAGGCGGATAAGTTATGCCGCGACTGCAAAAGGCGATTTGCGAAGAATCCGCTCCGCCTCCTCGATTGTAAGAACGAAGAGGATGCGGCGATAAAGGAAAAGGCTCCGGTGATCATTGACTCCCTGTGCGTAAGTTGTCATAATCATTTTAAAAACGTTCTGGAAATTCTGGACTTTTTGCGTATATCGTATCAGCTTGTTCCGTATTTGGTGCGTGGGTTCGATTATTACAGCAGGACGGTGTTTGAAGTCGTGCCGCCGCGAGGATCGATCGACACACTCCCGACGAGCCAGAATGCGCTTGCTTCCGGAGGAAGATTCGATTACTTAGCCGAATTGCTGGGAGGGCGTCCTACGCCGGCGGTAGGAGGCGCAATAGGGCTTGATCGGCTGATCGAGTTCATAAGAGAAAAGAATCTTTTGAAACTAAGCCGCACGAAACCGAGATTGTTTATTGTTCAGCTTGGGGATTTAGCGAAGCGCAAGGCGCTTCTCCTCATGGAAGATTTTAGAAGAATCGGACTGGGCGCGCTTGAGTCGTTCGGAAAAGATTCCATCAAGACGCAGTTGAGGATCGCCGACAAAGAGGGAACCGACCTTGCCCTCATTATCGGGCAGAAAGAAGCGCACGAAGATAACGCGATTATTCGCGACATGCGTTCGGGAAGTCAAGAAACGGTGCCGATCGAAAAAGTGGCCGCCATTGTGAAGAGAAAACTCGCCAGGCGTTTATGAATTTCCGGTTGCCAATTTCTAATTCCCAATGGTTTTTTAGATAAATGTCTTTGGAAATTGGAAATTTTTGAATGGGTTGTTTATTCTGCAAAATCGCCAATAAGGAGCTGGTGTCCGAAATAGTATATGAAAATGAAGCGGCGACATCGGTGTTGGACATTCATCCGATTGCTCCGGGCCATACGATGGTATTGCCGAAGCGCCATGCCGATACTATATTAGACCTTAGGGATGAAGATATTGAAGGAGTGTTCGCTGCCGCGAAGCAGACGACCGCTGTGTTGCAACAAGCGTTTCGACCGGACGGTTTTACCATAGGGATTAATCATGGATCGGCGAGCGGGCAGACCGTCGACCACCTTCATATTCATATTGTTCCCAGATTTAAAGGAGATGGCGGCAGTTCGGTTCACTCGGTGGTGCATAATCCGCCAAAAGAAACTCTAGAAGAATTAACAAGAAAGATAACCGATGCGAAAGCTTTAAATGCGAAACCGATGCTAAAATTTTAAATGCGAAAAATGCGAAATAACTTTTCGCATATTTCGCATGAGCGATTTCCGCATCGGTGTACGTATTAGCTTTTCGTATCAACATAATGGTCGAAGTCAAAAGGAAAGAAGGAGAATCTATATCGTCGCTGATTTATCGTTTTTCTCGCCGCGTTCAGCAGAGCGGCGTTGTGCTTGATGTTAAGAAAAGGCGTTTCAGGAAACGGCCACCCAACCGGCTCAAAATTAAGTTATCTGCGCTTCATCGATTGGGGAAAAGAATAGAGTTCGAAAAGAAGAGAAAACTAGGTCAAGTGTAGGGTTAGAGATTGTAGAATTTTGAACGCAGCTTTTCACATAAACGAAGACCTCAAGGTTGCTATGAAGACCGGCGACTCTTTTCGAATTGACACGCTTCGAATGCTTAACGCAGCGCTGCATAATCGGGAAATCGAAAAACGCGGCGTAGGAAAAAATGCGGAACTTTCTGATGGTGATGTCATTGAGGTTCTTAGTCGCGAGGCTAAAAAAAGAAAGGAGGCAGCCGAAGCATTCAGAAAAGGCAGCAGGCAGGACCTTGTTGATAAGGAGTTGCGTGAATTAGCGATTATAACGGCGTATTTGCCGGCCCAGTTATCCGAGAAAGAACTCCGCGTTATCGTGCAGAAGGCGATTGGAGAAATCGGCGTTACAGATGCCAAAGATTTCGGCAGGGTCATGGGGAGGCTTGCTAAGGAATTAAAAGGGCGGGCGGACGGAGCCACCCTTGCGGCGTTAGTGAAGGAAAGATTATCAACCCTTGATTCATAATTCCCAATTCCCAATACTTCTATCCATTTTTTCGTTTCGTCTCCGGCCGAGATTTAAATTGTAAATTAGGAATTGGTAATTGGAAGTTGTAAATTAGAAATTTGCGCCCATCCGCCATTCATATATATTTTATAAGCAAGACGGCAATGGATGCGCTTCGGAAGCGCTTCCGGATTGACCATCCGCCATCCGTGTTATCTTTTTTGGAACCGAAACATTTTAAGTATCCCAGGGATTATTCGGAGCCGCTCGGCGAAATTGTATTATGCCGTTTTTATTTGAAGCAGGAAGCCCGAAAGTTTAAAATGGCAGTAAGGGATTGGGAAGCGAAGCTTATCGCGCACGGCGTGCTCCATCTTCTCGGTTACGATCATGCAACGGAAAAAGCGGCGAACAGAATGGAGAACATTGAACGAATCATAGGGTCCTAAGTCCTAAATTCTAAATTCTAGATTCTAGATTCTATCCGCCAGATGGCGGACTAGATTCTAGATTCTTTATTGCATGGCCCAACCAATCATTGTTGGTCTTGATATCGGGACGAGCAGCATTAAAGGCGTTGTTGGTATTTTGAGCAAAAAAGGAAAGTACCGGTTTCTGAGAGCAGTGCGTCAGCCGTCTTCGGGAATGCGCAAAGGAATGATTGTAGATATGGAAGACGCGTCTGTTTCGTTGGCGAAGGTTGCGGCGGATATTCAGGCCATTTCTCGTTTGGCGCTTAAGAACGTGTTTGCCAATATCGGCAGCGCTCATGTCGATGTCAAAAATTCTAAAGGATTTGTGGTCGTTTCCCGCGCGGATGACGTGATTTCCCACGAAGACGTGGAACGGGTTATTCAAGCCTCGCAGGCAATTCCGCTTTCTGCTAATCGGACAGTGGTTCATGTCATTCCACGGGAATTCGTTGTCGACGGCATTGGCGACATTCGTGATGCAGTAGGGCTCTCCGGCGCGCGCCTTGAGGTGGAAAGTTTTATCATCAGCGCGTTTAGCCCGGTGCTCAAGAATATCCATAAGTGCGCCGAATCAGCCGGACTGCGAATCTTCGGACTTATTTTCGGTCCGCTCGCGTCGGCAAAGGCAGTATTATCGAAAACGCAGATGGAATTGGGGTCGGTTCTTTTGGATTTCGGCGCAAGCACGACCGGACTCGCGGTATTTGAAGAGGGAAAACTGCTCCATGCGAAGGTGTTTCCCTTGGGTTCGGCGCATGTCACCAATGATATTGCCATAGGAATCAAGGCTCCCATCGCCGTTGCCGAGAGCATAAAATTGTCCTTCGGCGCGGCGCAGTCGAAAGAGATATCTCGGCGCGACTATATCGATCTGGCCAAGATGGCGGCAGGAATTGACGGCATTATTTCCCGCCGTTTCATTTCGGAGATTGTCGAAACGAGACTTGCGGAAATAGTCGATGTGGTGAATAATGAGCTTAAACATATCGGCCGCCACGCTCAGTTGCCTGGCGGGGCGGTGCTGGTCGGGGGAGGGGCAAAGTTGCCGGGAATGGTAGATTTTATAAAACAAGAATTGCGTTTGCCTGCGCAGATTGGCGTGCCGACCAATGCCGCATTCGATAATCCGCCGAAAGAATTTAGGGATTCTTTTGATGATCCTGAAATGGCGTTGGCCTTCGGTCTGTTTTTATGGGGCGCAGAAGAGAGAACGCGCAAATCTTTTCCACTTGCAAGTAGGGGGAGCGGCGTGTTACGATTCCTAAGGCAGTTTCTGCCATAGACCTCATTAACGGGACAAACCTAACGAATTAGAAAATGGGAAAAAAATCAAAAACAAGATCAGAAAAATTCCAAGTCCCATCTCCAGCTCGTATTAAAGTTGTCGGCGTCGGAGGAGGAGGCGGGAATGTCGTGAGCAGGATGTCAACCTCCTCTTTTAAAGGGGTTGAGTTCATCGCTATAAACACCGATGTGCAGGATTTAAATTCGATTGTCGCGAAGAAGAAAATCCATATCGGAAAAAATCTAACCAGAGGACTCGGGGCCGGGATGAATCCGGAGCTTGGCCGCCAGGCGGCGGAAGAAAACCTTGATGAAATTACTGCCGCGCTTGAAGGGGCCGATATGATTTTCGTAACCGCCGGTCTTGGAGGGGGAACGGGTTCCGGCGCTTCGTCGGTGATCGCTGATGCGGCACGAAAAACCGGAGCGCTCACTATAGGAGTTGTTACCAAGCCTTTCTTTTTCGAGGGTTCCCAGCGGATGAAAATTGCAGAAGATGCCCTGCTTCGGCTGCGGGAAAAAGTTGATGCGGCGATTACAATTCCGAACGATCGCATATTTGCTATTATTGATAAAGATACGCCCCTCCTCAAAGCCTTTGAGAGAATCGACGACATCTTGCGGCAGGCGGTGCAGGGCATTTCCGAGCTCGTTACTGCGCCGGGCGTCATCAATGTCGATTTTGCCGACGTGAAGGCGATCATGCAGGATGCCGGTACGGCGATTGTAGGAACCGGTATCGGTTCAGGAGAAGATCGCGCTGTGGCAGCCGCTAAAACCGCAATTACGTCTCCTCTTCTGGAAATAGGAGTTGACGGCGCGCGCGGAATTCTTTTCTCTGTGGCCGGAAGCCGCGATATGAGAATGAATGAAATCAATGACGCGGCAAAACTTATTGCGGACATGGCCGACCCGGCTTCTAAAATAATCTTCGGAGCCTATCATGACCGTAGATTGAAGCCGGGAACGATGAAAATTACCGTTATTGCAGCCGGATTTGACGGCCATGATACGGCAAAGAGCAATCAATCGCTCGGGCTTTTCGGAAATCCTGTTCGGGTTGAGGTAAGCGGCGGCTTTTTGAACGGCGATAAAGGGGCGCGGATGGTGGTTCCGTCATCTCCCGCGCCGCTTGGAAGCGCTTTTGGGGGTTCTTCGACGGCAAAAGGAGCGAATAACGGCTCTCATGATGCCGACGTGAAGAAAAAATATGCCGAGGAGTTGTCGGATGATGACGCAAAATGGGAGATTCCTGCTTTTTTGAGGAGGAAGAAAAATAAACGTTGAACAAGAGGTTATCCACAGCTTGCGATTGGACGCGCTTCGTGTAAAATTAAAGTATACTAGCATACTTTAATTTTTTTATGCTCGCGCAAAGAACCACAACAGCATTTCATAGCAGACGTAGAGTTTTTTAAAAGAACGGCACGATGATATCGTGCCGTCCCCCATTTTTTGAAAATGAATTTGTAAGTCGGGACCCAGAATTTGAAATTTCGAGAGCAAAGATTCTAAATTCCAGATTCTAAATTCCAATACATGGCCATTACCCAGCAACATTTTGCCCAAGTAAAGAAAAGAGACGGAAGGATTGTGCCATTCGATCAAGGGAGGATTACGAATGCCATTTTTCGCGCCATGAAAGCAACCGGCGAAGGCGATTTGACTAAAGATCCGGGGAGAGTTTCCGATTACGCGGTGCGCGAGCTCATGAAAAAACTTCCGTACGGCTACGTGCCGAATATTGAAGAGGTCCAGGATGGTGTTGAAAGCGCGCTCATCTTGATGGATCTTCCCAAAACCGCGAAAGCGTACATTTTGTACCGAAACGAGCGCGCGCAGATCAGGGCCATGCGGAAAGAAATTCCCGAACACGTCCAACGGCTTGCAGGGGAAAGCAAAAAATATTTTCGCAATTCGCTTGCCGAATTCGTGTACTACCGAACCTATTCCCGCTGGAACGAAGACGAGGACAGAAGAGAAACGTGGATCGAAACAGTCGACCGCTATATCAATTTTATGAGGGAGAATGTAGGAAGGGCGTTGTCGAACGATGAATATGAAGAACTACGTCAAGGCATTCTTCGGCAAGAGGCGATGCCTTCGATGAGGCTCCTGCAATTTTCCGGAAAGGCCGCCCGTCGGACCAATATCTGCGCCTACAACTGTTCTTTTATCGCTCCGACTCGGCTCGAAGATTTTGGGGAGATTATGTACATTTTGATGTGCGGTACCGGAGTGGGTTTTTCGGTTGAAAGCCAGACGGTCGAACAACTCCCCTTTATAAAAAGACAGACCGGAGAATCAGCCGGGACCTATACGATTTCCGATACCAAAGAGGGGTGGGCCGATGCATTGGTGTTGGGTTTGAGAATATGGTTCAGGGGAAGAGATATTCAATTTGATTTTTCCAAGCTTCGGCCGGCCGGCGCAAGGCTTAAAACCATGGGAGGGAAAAGTTCCGGGCCGGATCCTTTAAGAGACGTATTGCAGTTTGCCCGGCAAAAAGTTTTAGCCCGACAGGGGAAACGCCTGCGGCCTATTGATGTGCACGATATTATCTGCAAGATCGGTGAGGTAGTGGTTGCCGGCGGAGTGCGCCGGAGCGCCTTAATCTCTCTTTCTGATTTAGACGATTCCCAGATGCGCGATGCCAAAACCGGCCAGTTCTATTTGACCGAAAATCAGCGCAGTCTGGCCAATAATTCTGCTGTGTACAATACTAAGCCGTCTGCGGTTGATTTTTTGAGCGAGTGGCTTTCTCTTGCCAAAAGCGGTACGGGCGAGAGGGGTATTTTTAACCGCGGCGGACTGAAATACCAATTGCCGGAGCGAAGATGGAAGGTTTTTGCAAAGCATTGGGCCACGAGCGGCACCAATCCGTGCGGCGAAATAATATTGAGAAATCGGCAATTCTGCAATTTAAGCGAGGTGGTTGCCCGGCCCGAAGATACGGAAGAGAGTTTGCTTCGAAAAATCAGGCTTGCGACCATTTTGGGCACCTATCAGGCAACGCTTACTAACCTTCCGTATCTTTCAAGAGAATGGCGGCAGAGTTGCGAGGAAGAACGGCTTCTCGGCGTTTCTATTACCGGCCAGTGGGATTGTCCGACGGTTCGGGAAGCGGATGTGTTGCTTAAGCTAAAAGAACACGCGATTCGGGTGAATCAAGAATACTCCAAAAGATTCGGCATTAATCCCTCAACCTGCATTACTTGCACGAAGCCGTCCGGAAACCTGTCTCAAACGGTGGATGCTTCCTCCGGACTCCACCCGCGCCACTCAAAATTCTATATCAGAAGAGTCAGGATCTCGGCTACCGATTCGCTTCTTCACATGTTGAAGGATCAAAAAGTCCCTTATTATCCCGAAGTCGGCCAAGGAATAGATTCGGCCACCACGTTTGTGTTGGAATTTCCGGTCAAGGCGCCGGAAGGAGCGATTACCCGTCATGATTTCACCGCGCTTGAACAACTCGAATACTGGAAAAGGGTAAAGCAGAATTTCGTTGAACATAATCCTTCGGTTACTATCTATATCAGCGAAAATGAATGGATCAGCGTCGCTAATTGGTTGTACGAGAATTGGGATATGTTGGGAGGACTTTCGTTCTTGCCGAAAAGCGAACACGTCTATGCCCTGGCGCCCTACGAAGAAATTACCGAAGAACGATATAATGAAATGATGGCGAAGTTCCCGCCGATTGATTTTGCCAGTATCGTGGCGTATGAAAAAGAGGACGAAACTGAGGTTGCGAGAGAGTTCGCATGCGTTTCTGGAGTGTGCGAGGTGACTTTGTAAAAGGAAAGGATCTCCTCGGAAGTAATGCGTGCATGAGCGCGCCGCCTCTAATATTATTGGGGTGGCTTTTTAGTTTATTTCCGGCGTGTTACTATAGAAAAATATGTTCAACGGCGAGGATAGAAAAAAAGCATGGGAATTACTGATAGGGCATCTTCGCGCGGAAAATTTAAGGAAACATTGTATCGCGGTCGCGGCGATCATGGAGGGGTTGGCAGAGCATTTTGGCGAAGATACAGACAAGTGGTGGATCGCCGGATTGCTTCATGACGTCGATTACGAAGAGATGAAAGATGATATCACCAAGCATAGTCTTGTCGGCGCGCAATGGCTTGAGGCAGCCGGTTATCCTGATGATATTGTCAAAGCGGTTCGGGTGCACAACGAAGCCCACGGATTCCCCCTTGAAACGCTCATGGAAAAAGCGCTTTTTGTCGCCGATACCATCTCGGGACTTATTATTGCCGCAGCGTTGATTCTGCCCGATAAGAAATTAGCGTCGGTAACCCCGCAGACCGTGTTAAATCGATTCAAGGAAAAATCCTTTGCCCGCGGCATAAAACGTGAGGATATTGTAAAATGCGCCGACATCAATCTTTCGCTCGAACAGTTTTTTGATATCAGCCTTAGGGCGTTGCAGAAGTACGCTGGCGAGTTAGGATTATAAAACTTACCGATGTAAATGAAAATCCCCTCAAGGGGGATCAGGATATGATTGCGGGAGGATATTTCTAGCTCGAAAACTCTTGTTTCAAAAATCCTTCATTTTTTGAATTACGGGCCAGTTCGGCGACAGAATGGCGCCGCGCGTCGGCAAGGGCCTTGTCTCGTCTTTCGTTTGGTTCGCCGAAGCGCTCTTCACAGATCTTACATCTGATAAGCATATAACGCGCATGAACGAGCGTTGGCGCACTGGGAGAATAATACGTAATAATGCCGATGGCCGCAATATCCTTGTGGTTGCCCGACATACAATCAGCAAGCAAATCAGCAAGCATGCAAACCCTCCAATCATTTTTTGAATTCGTTCTATACGTATTATATGTTGCGTTGGGGGTTATGTCAACGCAGCGACTATATTTCCATGGATTTTAAAGCATTCATCTTTGATTTTGACGGTACGCTCGTCGAGTCGGAACATGTGAATATTGCGGCAGCGCGGCAGGCGTTTGAATCTTTTGGCTACCGGCTTTTGGAAAACGATCATTCATATGTTGTCGGCAGAAGCTCGGCAGATTATATCCCCATATTGGCGGAAAAATACGGCATTCCGGTTGAGCTTGCGGAAACCATCCGAAAGAACCAGAGAGAGGCATACCAAGGGCTATGGGATGAAATAGCCACCATTATGCCGGATGCCAAAAATACACTCGAGATTTTAAAATCAAGAAATAAAATGCTGTCGCTTGCGACTACAAATAGAATACACACGGTTGAAAAGTTTATTAATGCATTTGATCTTCATGGATTTTTTTCGTTGATTTTGACGCAGGAGGACGTTACGCACAGAAAGCCGCACCCCGAAGTGTATCTGTTGGCAAAACAGAGGATTGCGCTGTCCGAGGAAGAAATACTTGTTGTCGAAGATAGCGAGGTGGGAGTGGCTGCCGCGAAAGCAGCCGGCCTTTACTGCGCTGCGGTGCCGAATCAGCATACTCGTTCTCACGATTTTTCGCGCGCTGATTATGTATGCGGATCGCTCAAAGAAATTTTGAAACTCGTTTAAACAGCCGTGACTTTAAATGAAAGATTTACATAACAAATGGCAACATAGATGGTTATCTTCGAAAGCTGAAGTAAGAGGTTCGCCAATCCACGGATTAGGCGTTTTTGCCAAAGCGTCAATCAAGGCGGGCGAAGAAGTCGGGGTTTTGGGAGGAGTTATCGTTCCAAAATCAGAAATTCGAGAATATTGGAAGACAATGGGACACGTGGGAATTCAAATCAATGACAACTTTTTTATTGTGCCGACTGACAGGAAAGAATTAGAAGACAAAGGAGTTTTCAATCATTCTTGCGAACCGAACTTAGGATTTAAGGACAATATTACTCTTATGGCCATAAAAGACATAGAGCCAGGACGAGAATTGGTATTTGATTACGCATTTAACGAAACATATCACGGGACTTTTAAATGCAATTGCGGAAGCAAGCAATGCAGGGGCACGATACAACCTGACGATTGGAAAAGACTGGAGATTAAGGAAAAGTATAAAAATTTTTACTCCCCCTATCTAAGAAATCGTTAAATAACCCTTTTTCGTCACGAAATTGTGTGGTTTCGTGCGAGCCGAGAAGCGACGACCCATTCGACTTCGCTCAGGTCATTCAGACTCTGAAGAGTCTTCAGACTCGATGAGGTCGTCCTAAGTGAAATCGAAGGACGACAAGGTTGTATATGGAATATACGCCGAGGAGGAACGACGAAGGCGCAGTCGAAACCACGCAATTGCAGTAAAAAAAGGGGGTTATTTTACGGTTTCTGAGAGAAAAATTGTGAAACGAGCTTTGATTATTTTTACAGTAGCGGTCGGATGCGTATTGTTTGCCGCTTGGTTTTTGATTTATGGCTGTCAGAGCGATTGGTGCCGGATTGCGCCGGTGAATGTAAAGCCGGTTTTTGGGCCGGCGCCGGAGGATATTGCAAAGCTTCTTCCGGAAGCAGGATTTGATGAACGCGGCACATTGCCTTCGGCAGAGAATGATACTAATTTCCCGTTTATTCTGCCGGCAGGATTTCGAATTTCGATTTTTGCGAAAGATCTGCCCGGCGCGCGAGTGATGCGGTTTGATTCGAAGGGGAATATGTGGGTCTCGCTTACGAGCGAAGGAAAGGTAGTACAGTTAATGATGAGCGAAAAGGGAATAGCGAAGAAGGAAGTTTTTACGAATCTTCGAAAGCCGCATGGGCTTGCATTTGATCATCGCGATCCGGATGTGCTGTACGTGGCCGAAGATGATAAAGTGTTCCGCGTAAGGCTTCCGGACACGAATCAGCGCGAGAAGATTTTGGATCTGCCGTGCTGCGATGGCCACTATACGCGCACTATCGGTTTCGGCCCGGATGATAAGTTGTATATTTCTACAGGATCGAGTTGTAATGTATGCGTGGAAACCGATGGGCGCCGCTCGACAATCATTCAATATGATACGGAGTCGAAACAATCCAAAATATATGCCCGCGGTCTGCGCAATTCTGTGTTTTTCACATGGGATTATGTGTTCGGAGATATGGTTGCGACCGAGATGGGAAGGGATTTGCTTGGGGATGATCTTCCGCCGGACGAAATTAATCTCATAAAAGAGAATGCCCCCTTGATGGAGGTCGGGGCAAGGGATTATGGCTGGCCGTATTGTTATGGCCAGAATGTGCCGGATCCATTTGGAAAAGATATTCCCGGCTCGCTCTGCATTGGAAAAGAACCGGCCTTTATTGATGTGCCGGCGCATTCGGCTCCGCTCGGTTTGGCGTTCGTGTCGGAAGATCCGCCAGGTGGCGGATGGCCCGAAGAGTATTGGCATGACTTGATTGTGGCATACCATGGTTCATGGAACCGAAGCGTGCCAGCCGGCTATAAAGTTGTACGCCACAAACTGACCCCTCGTCAGGAGAAAGGATATATCTATGAAGGCGTGGAGGATTTTATCACCGGCTTTCTTGTAGATGCCCAAAGCCCGCCCGATCTTTCCCGAGGATATCCGATCAACGTCGGCAGCGCGTACGGCCGACCGGTAGATATTGTAATCCAGCCCGGAGGAGTGATGTATCTTTCCGACGACAAAGCCGGAGTGATTTATAAAATTGAATACACGGCCGGCCAATAAGAAGTCCGTCATGCGTCTTGTTTTTCCCTAACATCTTATCTATACTTACTAGGGGAATTTGAAAATTATGGTTGAAAGGGTCGTTTGAAATGAATACGTCGCATGCGGGCATCGTGCTTGCTTCTTTGGTTCTTGGTGGATGCGTTCACCGCGCGCCCGTTCCCGAGGCGCCCCATGACGCGCCCGTTATGTTTCAGGTCGAAAATAATTACGTAGATTATGTGAAGATTTATCTTGTGAGTCCTGCTGGCGTGAAGCTTGGCCGTATTGAAAAGGTAAGCGGCGGCTCGTCTTTTAAAAAAGAATTCCACGTAAGCAAATTTGGAGCCGATGGCTTTTATTTGCTTCTTGAAGCTGCGCCGAGCAATTTTACGCCGGGGTCGACTAGGTTCATGACGCTTGGTCCTATCTACGTAGAGCCGGGCTCTAGTATTCTGCTGAAAATCGCTCCTAATTTTCGAAGTACCATTCCGCCCGCGGTGTATCACTTGTCTCGTTCGCGGTAGTTTTTCTTGGTTAACGCCCAAGCACGGAGCTTGGGTTGTTTTATTTACGCTTGCCTGACAAGGGCTATATTATATGCTAGAATTGTAACTATACCATCGGAATGGGTCGGTGGTCCTCGTCGCAAGAATTGCGGCAACTCCCCGATGTCCGTCCAAAAATCATTTGTGGCGGACAAGTGAAAGGAGAAAAGAATGTCGTTTCGTGCTCGTACCAAGGTCCGCGGTAGGGCTAGTCGTGAGCGTCGGCGGTTGAAAGCGCTGGAGCTTCAGGCCGAGCGATCCAAACGCTCGCCGCAAGAACAGCTGGCTCGTCTGGATCAGGAATTCGGCGTCGGACAAAGCGCAGAACGTGAACGTAAGCGTCTTTCATGATTAGATTCGGGGCGTCATTCGGCCTCGTCCGAAGATCCCATGAAGACAGATTCCCCTCCATTCGCCTCGGGCGGGTGGAGGGTGTACATTATTCAATTGCGCTTTCTGTCTGTCTGAAGAATTGATACGATTTAAAGTGAACATCGCTGCATAATAGATTTGTGTAACGCTTATGAAAGGAGCGCCCAGGGTCATTAAAACCGATGAAGAATGGAAAAAAGAGTTGGCACTTGATCAGTTTCAGGTACTGCGGCAGAAGGGAACCGAACGGGCGTTTACCGGTACGTATTGGAATTGCAAAGATAAGGGAATGTATCGATGCGCCGCGTGCGGCAACGAATTGTTTTCTTCTGATGCGAAATATGATTCTGGCACTGGCTGGCCGAGTTTTTGCGAGCCGGTTTCGGATTCGCATGTTGAAACCGAGCCGGATGATAGTTTGAATACGCGCAGAACCGAAGTGCATTGCAGCAGTTGCGGCGGCCACTTGGGGCATGTGTTTGAGGACGGTCCGAAACCGACAGGCAAGCGCTACTGTATTAATTCTGCTTCTTTGAAGCTGGACCAGGATGTTCCGTTAAAGCCGGATGTTCGTCTCTTCGAGCTCGTCGAGACTGAGTCTCTCGGAGACGAACGTCCTGAGGGCTCCTCAGAGCTCCTCGAGTCTGAGACTCGGAGTCGAAGACCTGAACGGCCCGAAGGGACTCAGTTCCGAGGGATAAAAAATCCCGCCATTCAGGGCGGGGATCTAACGGGGTTTGCATTGATTGAAATCATCATGGTCGTTGCCTTCATTGCTGTTGCGATTTTCGGAGGTTTCTATTTTAATGCGTCAAGAACCGGAAACCAACAGACGGTTTTTGAGCAAGGACTTGACGTAAAGAAGCAGGCGAAAGATATTAAAGAACAGGTAGAGATGAGGAACGCAGAGCAGGAACGTCTTATGGAGACTGTCCTCCGATCCGGCGCAGAGAAAGCGAATCTTATTCGTGTTTTTACGCCCCAGGCCGGCGCGAAAATTGAAAGTCCTTTGTTGGTTCAAGGGGAGGCGCGGGGATATTGGTTTTTTGAGGCGTCATTTCCGGTTCGACTTTTTGACGGAAACGTGAAAGAGATTAGCGTTGCCGTTGCGCAAGCAGATGGAGAATGGATGACCGAAGAATTTGTGCCATTCCGGGCCACTCTTCAGTTTGCGCCGCCGGAAACAAAGGAAGGAACGCTGGTATTGGAAAGAGATAATCCCTCCGGTCTTCCGGAGCATGCGGATGCATTTCGGATTCCGGTTTTGTTTTAATAGAATTAGACGTTGAACCATGTCCTACCTTGATTATATAGTTGTCGGGATAGTCGGATTTGTTCTGGGTGTACTTTGTACGCGCGCGTTTTTCGCGATAAAGAAGAAAGTAGAGCTGAAGAGATCCCAGGGCTTTGTGCGGCAAAAAAGAGAGGAAGCGAAAGATTTTATTATGGCGTTTCTGAAGGCTAATGAGGAAATAACCGTCGAGGATGTGAGCGAGTCACTCAAGACCCCCGAAGAAGCTGCCGTGAATCTTTTATACGATCTTGAAAAAGAAGGGAGAGTTATGCGTCACGGAAAACGAGGCAAAGACGAATTTTATACCCTTAAAGACGTACCGGCTCCGTAATAGAATTCATGCGTTTTTGTAGGCGTAAGCAAATTTTAAGGCTTCCCTCCATTTTTATTTACCAAGTGATACGTCTTTCTTGTTGGGGATGGATTATTCACCAGGCTTGGACGACCCCGCGCTGTTAGTATCGGAAAAAACTTCGTTTTGTACGCGATCAGACGAGCGTATATAATAATGGGGTGCCGGACTTGATGCTAGAAGGGCAATTTCCCTTGAATACCCAATTTTACTTGCGTTCCGAGGCTGCGTGGGAGGCGATGCTTGCCGATTGCAAAAACGCGAAGCACTCAATTGACTTCGAGCAATATATTTTTAATTACGATGAGGTGGGGAAGCGGTTTGTTGAAGCGTTTTTGAAGAAGGCTAGAGAAGGAGTGCGTGTGCGCATGCTTCTTGACGGCGCAGGGAGCTTTCCTTTTTGTAATTCGCGCTACCCCGAGGAGTTACGTCGAGAGGGGATTGAGGCGCAATTTTTCAATCCTATCAGGAAATGGCAGCTTCACAATATTTCTTCGTGGTTTTTGCGTGACCATCGTAAGATTCTTGTTATCGATTCGGGCATAGGATATATCGGTGGAGTGGGGATTCATGCACGGATGAAGGGCTGGCGTGATACGCACATGAAACTTGCGGGTTCGATTGTGAGGCAGATGCAAAGCGTTTTTGATCGCATGTGGGAAGGTGCGAGGCGCGGCAAGCGATTTATCCGTTTTCGAAAGTCGCATCTATCCTCATACGAAACCGCCGGCCTTCTTACGAATTCTCCGCGCATTTATCAGCGGTTCATTTATCATGCGCTTCGTCGTGCCATTCGCGCAGCGCGCAGCTATATATATCTCGCGACGCCGTATTTTGTTCCGAGCGTAAGAGTGTTTCGCGCGCTTCGCGGGGCTGCACGCCGTGGAATAGACGTAAGAATTTTGCTCCCCGTTAAATCGGACATAGCAACGGCGGATGTGATTTCGGGATCGTATTTTACGCTTGCGCTAAAGGCGGGAATTAGGATTTTTCTTTATCGCGATTCCATGTTTCATGCGAAAACCGTTGTCATCGACGGCCGCTGGGCAACAGCCGGAAGCGCAAATCTGGATAATTTGAGTTTATTATTCAACTATGAATCGAATATCGTCAGCGTAGAATCCTCATTTGTTCAAGAATTGAGAAATCATTTTTTTCAGGATTTTCATTTTTCGGACGAGGTATTGTTATATGAGTGGATAAGACGTCCTTTTGTGCGGAAAGCGCTGGAATTGGTTACGTGGCCGCTGCACGGTTTTTTTTAAAAAAAGGCCGGGCCCCGAGGAGCGCCGATTCATACGTTGCATTATACAGCAATTTTGGCATGATATAAGGAGCGGTTATTCCTTGAAATTTGAAAAATGGAGGATGCATGGATTTGTCGGGTAAGCGGTTGGGATGGGGTGCGCTCGTATCGGTTCTTTTATTAGTTCTTTTTTTTGCCTTTTTATTTTCATACGGAGAGAAGGTGATAGATGGGATTCCGCCTGATAGCCTTCCTCCTGCGGTTGCGCTGACCGTGAAATCAGTTTATCGGTTGTCTGTTGATAACGTATGCCGCGGAGAAACGATTAGTAGGGGTAGTGCGGTAGTTTTTGGCAGGAAAGCGCTTACGGCGCGCCATGTATTTGCGCCGATGATTACAGAGACGAACCTTGCTGCAGACAGCGCATGTTATGCGGTGCGGCTTGTGCATATTCCCGATGGCGCATCGGAGGGCCTAAGGGTTTCCGCATTGCCTGTCGATATGAAAGTTTTTAAAGATGCGGCCTTGCTCGCGCTTTCTGATTCTCCGTCAACGATTCCTGCGTCGATTTGTTTCTCAAACGAATACCATACTGGCGATACGATATATATTGCGGGATATCCGAGGGCATCGGGCCACCGTCTTACGGTAATAAGAAACGTCATTGCGGGAATTCAAGGCAAGAACCACCCAGCGTATATTTTCAGCAACGGCGGAGATCTCGGCGGTGGGGGAATGTCAGGGGGAGCGGTTATCGACGCCCGCGGATGCGTCATAGGAATTTATACTATACTATCGCGGTTCCGGAACGGCTCGGTGACGCTTACGGGCCTTGAAGATTGGCTGAAGGAATAATCCCATT
>Ga0155700_124_pt2 | contig 58101 bp, 56 predicted proteins | sample RifCSPlowO2_01_FD_107357 | JGI IMG/M metagenome (GOLD analysis project Ga0155700, IMG submission 107357) | Parcubacteria group bacterium RIFCSPLOWO2_01_FULL_48_18 | reverse complement strand
CTACCTACTTTTACCGCATCTTTGCCAAGGATACTCGAGGAAATTATTCGGTTACCGGAGTGGAGGCGTCGGGGACGCCGGCGGCAGTCGTAACAGTTTCTCAAGAACAATTCCGCTGGTACCAAAATACCAACGGGATTACTCCGGCAACCGCGCTGGCCGCATTAAACGCAACCGCAACCGACATTGCCAAAGAGCCGCCGATTCGGCTGCGAATGAATATCAAAGCCTCTGGAGCAACGCTTGTATCCGGACAGGTGTATAAATTACAGTATTCAACTTCTACCGTAGGCGGTTGGATTGATGTGGGAGTGATTAATTCGGGCGTGACCTGGCGCGGCGCTGATAACACTTCGGTTGACGATGGCGTCATCTTGGCAACCACCACGCTTTCTTCTTCAACCGTGCTTGAATCATATGAAGAAGAAAACAATGCAACTGCAACTCCCAATGCGATACCGAACGGCGGTTTCGGAGAATTCGATTGGACGATTGAAGACTGGGATGCGCAAGCGTCAACAACATATTATTTCCGCATGGCAAAAAGCGACAACAATCCCCTTGATTCCTACAGCAGATATCCGACATTGATCACGGTGGGACAAGCAGAATGGCATGCGCCAGAAGACGTCGCAACCAGCAGTCCGAAAGACGAAATACTCCGGCTTCGCATCGAACTTGCCAATACATCCGTAGCGACTTCAGGAGCATACAGGATTGAGTATGCATCGAAATCGGGGACGTGCGCTTCATCAACGGCCTGGACAGCGGTTCCTGCTTTGGCAACGACCGAACATTTCGAGATGGCAACCACCACATATTACCGCGATGGCGCCTCAACCACCGCACGCCTTGCCAACTCCGAGAGCTATGGTTTTATCCCGGGCCGAACGATTGAATATCCGTCAAATCAAGCCACAACCACTACGCTTGCCCCAAGCCAGTATTCTGAGCTTGAATATGCTTTTTTTGCGAACGCAAATTCGGTGAATGGGGAAACGTATTGTTTTAGGCTTACTGACAGCGGTGCGCCCCTTACTATCTATAGCAGCTATCCTGAAATTACGATTATTGCGCCGCCGGCAGTTTTAACCCAACAGGATTACCGCTGGTACGTCAACCAAGCATCTTCATCTCCGGGCGCGGCGTTGACCGCCGGAGAAAATCAGACATTTTCAGGAGCAACTTCGACCTCGGTGTATCGTTTGAGGATGAATGTAAAGGCAACAACCGCCGCGCTCACTGTCGGAAATACATTCAAATTGCAATATTCTACTGCAACCTCTTCAGGGTGGACAGATGTTGGCACGCTTACCTCTTCAACTATTTGGCGCGGCGTTGATAATACCGGCGTTGCTGACGGCGAAACGCTTATGCTTCCATTAAAACTTGTTTCCTCTACCATCGCCGAATCTTACGAAGAAGAAAACGATTCCGTCGGCACGCCCAATACCATTCCGGTTAACAACCTCGGTGAATGGGATTGGGTGATTCAGAACAACGGAGCGACGGCATCCACCACGTATTATTTCAGAATGATTAAATCTGATGGAGCCGATTTCGCCGCAGGGGGCGGAGGATATATTAACTACCCGACGGTTATGACCGCAACATCGACTTTAGGAATCGTAAACCTCACTCAAATCAGATATCGTTGGCGCAATGACGATGAAAATGAAATAAACGGGACTTGGGCTGCCGGAGAAAATATCTCAATATCCGGACTTAATAAATATGCCTCTCGGAGATTACGGCTTCAGGTTTCCAACGAAGGGTCGACGAGCTCTCTGCCCGTTGCATATCGGCTCGAGTATGCCACAAGCGCCGCAGCTGCATCCTCCTCATGGAAACAGGTGGGTACTCTCACCGCTACATCGGCACATTGGGTCGTATACGATTCGTGGAGGTTTCTTGATGGCGCACAGACCACAAATGTATCCGGAGGACTTAATGATCCTCCGGGAAAAAGTTTTGTCGCGGGGCAGCTAAAAGATACATCCGTGCAAACGGTCGGCATCACGCTTTCGAGTAGTTCATTTACCGAGGTTGAGTTTTCGGTCAGGGCAACCTCGACTGCAATTGACAGCCAGACATACTTTTTCCGCTTGACCAATGCCGGCGCTGATTTGGATACGTATTCGATTTACGCTTCTGCGACGCTCTCCGCGACATCGCCGAATCTTACGCAGATTCATTATCGTTGGAGAAATGATGACGGGAATGAAGTGGCGGCAACATGGGCAAGTTCCGAAGACAGTTTTATACTGATCGATAAAAATTCCACCAAGCGGCTGCGCATCGAAATTTCCAATCGCGGAAACGGCGCTTCGGCAAGCGTGCAGTATCGGCTTCAATTTTCCACATCGACAGCTGGTCCATGGCTGGATGTTTCTACCTCGGGAGCTTATGCATGGAATATCGTAACGTCAACATATCTCGAAGAGGGATCTTCTACGACCAACGTGTTTGGAGGCTTGACAGATGATAATACCACGTTTGTTTCCGGCACCCAGCAAGAAACATCCAATCAGACACCCGGTATTATTCTTACGGAGACGCAGTTTACAGAAATAGAGTACGTGCTTCGTTCCACGAATAACGCAAACGGCAGTACCACCTATTATTTCCGCCTCACAGATGCCGGCGCTGATTTGGGGGTATACGCTCGCTATGCTCAAGCGAATACTTCGCTCTATCCGGCGCAAGGCACGATTGTTTCTGCGGTGTTTGATACAGTCGCTCCCAATGGAGTCGGATTTAATTCTTTGCTGTGGAAAGGGACAAAGCCGGTCGGATCAAGGGTTAGAATCCAGCTTGGAACGTCGAACTGCGCAAACGGCGCTATAAATCCTCCGGCCTGTTCGAGCGGCACATGGACCGATGTCGGGATCGACTGCACCGCAAGCACCTATTATGAACCGAATGCAGATACGCCTGCGCCCATTGAGTGTTTTTCCATCCATAATAATCAGCGTTACTTCCGCTACAAGGTTAATTTATGTTCTGCTAATTGCACTGATCCGGCCAATGTAACGCCGCAGGTAAATGATGTGATTGTGAACTGGTCACCCTAGTGCTGAATTAACTTAATTTTGGTATACTCCGCCGATAAAAAACATTTGTATTTATGCAATATAGTATGCTTGCAAGCGGTGTCAAAATTAAGTTAATGAAGTACTAGTGCTGAATTAACTTAATTTTGATACCATCGTTGTCACAAGACGTCCTATAAATACAGTGTTTTTTTGTCACAGGGCCAGGCAAAATCAAGTTAATGAAGTACTAGTGAGTTCGTTAGCTAGGGCTAGCTCGTTAGCGGCTACGCCAAGCCAAAACTTGGTTCCGCCGTTTAGTACTAACGAGCTGTCAAGCTAATGAGCTATCGAGCTGCCACGAAAGGTTTTTCTCTTATCGAGCTCATCATCTATATTGCCATCCTTTCGATTATTTCTCTTTTGATCGTGAATATTTTGCTGGTTGTATTGAAAGGGGGAGAGTTTGGAAGTTCGCGTTTCGAAGTTGAGCAAAATATCCGTTTTGCCCTTGATGTCATTTCAAGATCGATTTACGACGCTTCGAATGCTACCACGACCGGTAGTTGTCCCTTGAATGCCTTGGAATTGGCTATCGGCGGAGCAACAACTACTTTTCTGATCAATACAGGAATACTGGAGATTATCGATGCTTCAGGCACGAGGGCTATTACAAGCGACAAGGTGACCGTTTCGTCTTCAAGCGATGCATCGTGCTTGTTTGCCAAGACCGTCAATTCATCGCCGGCAAAACCGACGGTTACCATCAATTTTCAAATAGGGTATAATGACAAGGGAAATCTCAATATGCGTTATTCGAATTCTGCCAAAACAACGATTTCGTTGCGCTGAGTTGCCCTGAAGCGGGGCTTCTTCTACTATGCATACGCTATTTCATAAACTGAAATCCATCCATCTTCGCGAAATGATATATCCAGCTGTTACAGCGTTAATTTTCCTTGCGGCAATTTTGGTGTTTATCTGGACGGTCGCGTTTTTGGTTGAAACCGTCCATCTTATCACCGACATTCCCGAGCCCCGGGCGGAAGAAAGTATTTTCTTTGACGGCGCTAAAGCTTCAAAGGTTGCTGAAAGGTTTGGAGCACAGTGAACATGAAAAAACTCATGATCGTCGCTCTTTCGTTGGGGCTGCTTGGCGGCAGCCTTTTTTTATTGGCAACAGCTCGCCATGAAATCATCCTTGATAAAAGCGATGTGGGGGTAGGTAAGCTTTCTTTGAGGACCGAAGAGCCGTTTACCGTGCCCGAATATGAGGCAACCATCAGTGATCTGAAGGAACCCCTCACGATTATCGGCCCGGCAGCAAAAATAATCGACATTGCCATTCAAAAACCTCTTGCAAAGCCGCCGGACATAGTAAAGGCAATATATGCGACTTCATGGTCTGTGTCCTCGGCAAACCGCATGAAATATTTTTCTAACCTGATAGAGACTACGGAGCTGAATGCAATTGTTATTGATATCAAAGACTTTTCCGGCTACGTCGCGTATGATTCCGAACTTGATCTCGTGCGTCGGTACGGCGCCGAGCAAATAAGGATTCCGAAACTCAATGCGCTCATCAAGGAGCTTCATGATAAAAATATATATGTCATTGCGCGAATTTCAGTATTTCAAGATCCGGTATTGGCGAAAGCTTGGCCGGATCTGGCCATCAAGAGCAGCTCAACCGGCGCCCCTTGGCAGGATCGAAAAGGTCTTTTATGGATTGATCCCGCAAGCCAGGAGGCGTGGGATTACAATATCGCGATTGCCAAAGAAGCGGCGCGGCGCGGCTTTGATGAAATTAATTTTGATTACGTTCGTTTTCCGTCTGACGGGGATTTGGAAGATATGGTATTTCCTTACTGGGATCGGGATATCCCTAAGAGCGAAATAATAGAGAACTTCTTTAAGTATTTGCATGACGAGCTGCGACCCGCAGAAGACGACAGTTTACGGCAAGAAGGGGGAGAGGCCGTGAGAGTAAAGTTGTCTGTCGATCTGTTCGGTTTGTCAACAGCGAGGAAAGATGACTTGGGAATCGGTCAAGTGCTGGAAAACGCCGTGCACCATTTCAACTTCATATCTCCCATGGTGTATCCGTCTCACTATTCGCCGGGTTTTTTAGGGTACGATAATCCCGCAGAGCATCCGTATGAAATAGTTCGTTATTCCGCAGAACAAGCCTTTAAGCGGTTATTGACGGAAGCTGTTGGGAGTAACGATCAGAACATATTAGGGGTTCGTAACCAAAGATTAATGATCGCGCTGCGTCCATGGCTTCAAGATTTTGACCTAGGAGCTGATTACGATGCTTCTATGGTGCGGGCTCAGATTCAAGGATTATACGATGCGTGGTGCAATGTGCTTCAAGGATCATCCGCTTCTTCAGAAGACTGCGAACCGGAGATAGGGTGGATGTTGTGGAGCCCATCTAACGTGTATACGAAAGAAGCCCTAACCCCCTAGCAGTTGGCGGCTTTCTTATGGCACAATATAATCATGAGCGTGACTCCCTTTTATGAGGTAAAACTTGAGCAGTTTGCCGGACCGTTTGATGCGTTGTTAGAGCTCATTGAAGAGAAAAAACTAGATATCAGTCTTCTCAGTTTGAGCGAGATCACTGCCGACTTTCTTGAATATGTTAAAACAGCCGCGGACATCGAACCGCGAATGCTGGCGGACTTTTTGGTTGTCGCCGCAAAACTCATCCTTATTAAGTCGAAACTGCTCATACCCGAATTGAAATTGACCGTTGAAGAAGAAGAGGAAATTGGCAACCTGGAAGCGCGCTTGCGCCTCTATCGTGAATACCGTCGCGCCTCGCGCTCTATCAGCGACTTGCTTGGACGGCGAGCGTTCCTTTTCAAGAAAGATTACTTGCGCGGTTTGCCCGTCGGATTCTATCCGGCTTCGAATATCACCGTCGAACGACTCACGAGTTGTGTGGCAACGGTATTCGCCGTGTTGCAGGAATTTGTTTTGGAGCAGAAAAGCATTCGTATAGAGGGCATGAGGATCGAGGATAAAATACATCAGATCATCGAACATCTCAAACAGCGCATTACGGCCGTCTTTGGTGATATGTTGAAACATTCTACAAAAGCGGAGATCATTGTAAGCTTTCTCGCCGTTCTTCAACTCTTGAAAGAAAGAATGCTGGAGGCAGAACAGAAAACCCTCTTTGGAGACATCGAAATTAAAAAAATGCAGTCTAGATGACGAATGAAGTACCATTATATGAAATGAACAATGAACAATTAGACTCTGCGGTCGAGAGCCTTCTTTTTATTTATGGGGAGCCGGTTTCTTTTGCGGCGCTTGCGAAGATACTGGGCGTTGATGCAGAAAAGGTGGAAGTTGCCGTCTTGTCCTTACAAAATAACTTGGTGCATGGGAAGAGGGGATTGAGGGTTGTCGTGCGTGGAAAGGAGGCTCAGTTGGTAACTGCATCCGAATATGCGCCGTTGCTCAAAGGAGTCGTGAAAGAGGAATTTTCTCAGTTTCTTTCTCCGGCATCGCTTGAAACGCTGTCCATCATTGCGTATCGCGGACCGCTCGCAAGAAGCGAGATTGATTACATCCGCGGAGTGAATTCCACGTTCATCCTAAGAAGTTTGCTTATTCGAGGACTTGTGGACCGACGTGAAAATCCGAAGCGCCTCAACACTTATTTGTACACGATCAGTTTTGATTTGATGCGGATGCTCGGTCTTGAAAGAATTGAGGACATCCCGGAGTATCAAAAATATAACAGTCTTGAACTTTCCGTTCATGAACCGCCGCAAGAACAGCCGCAGGAACCGAATAAAGAAATCCCAAGTGTCCATCTGCCGGTTGATGGCTCAATCTCCGAACAAAGCGGACAATAACATAGGTAACCGGATTAAGACCTCTTGCATAATAACTTTTCGTCGCGAAATTTATCAATTTCGAGCGAGAAGAGGCGCGACGACGAAATTGTATACAGAGTATACATTGAGGAGGAGCAACAAATTCGCAGCCGAAATTGAGAAATTGTAGTAGAAAGGGTTATTATGCAAGAGGTCTTTAGAATCTAGAATTTAGAATCTGGAATTTTCATGTATCGTTTCTCAATTACATTGGCACTCATATTGATATTTCTGGCGCTCCCTCGCATTTTTGATGAATTTCGAGAATACGATTCTGCGGGGCGAGGACGCGATTTTGTCGGCAGCAATTTCGCAGTTGAATTCACGAAAGCGCCATCAGATGATAGATTAATGGAGCACGTTTTTGTGAGAGGAACGGAAGTTGAGGCCGCGCGCATACTGCCTCCGTATCGGGATTTCGCCGTAGCAGAGCCGCAGCTTACGGCCTCATTAGCGCTTGCAGTTGATCTTCACGGCGGTTTTATTTTTTTTCGAAAAGGGGGAGATGATCAGCGATGGCCCATCGCGTCTTTATCAAAGTTGATAACCGCCTTGGTGGCAGAAGAGCGCATTCACGATGATGCAGAAATCGTCATCAGCGATGCGGCGATATCCAGCGAAGGCGCGACGGGAAATTTTTCACCAGGAGATATATATTCTCGTGATGATATGATTACCGCGATGCTTCTTCTTTCAAGCAACGATGCGGCAGCTGCCCTATCGGAACGGATCGGCCCCGAACAATTTGTATCGTTTATGCAGCAAAAGGCGTCAGCCATCGGGATGAACGATACCATATTTATTGAAGCAACCGGACTTTCCGCAATTAATCAGTCGACATTGACAGATTTACACAAATTAATGAAGCATCTTTACGAGTATGCGCCGCACCTTTTAGAATTGACCGCGCGTAAAAGCGCTACGATCATTAACTTGAGAAACGGCGAACGAAAGGTGATCCATAACATCAACCGTTTCGCCGGATTTTCGAATTTCGCGGGCGGAAAGACCGGTTATCTCGAAGATTCGAAAGGAAACTTAGTCTCGCTTTTCGAGTATAGAGATTTGTTGATTGCGACGATTATGTTGGGCTCGGACGACAGATTTGGCGAAACAGAGAAGATACTGGAGTTTATTAAAAACGGCTACAAGTTTTAGCTTGTAGCTCGTAGTGTTCAGCCTAAAAAGCTATCAGCTGCCAGCTAAAAAACTAACGCATGGAGATTTTCCAGCTCATCCGCGTATTAATTCTCGCAACGACATCTTTCTTTGTGGCGCTGTTTTTAACGCCATTTTTGACCCGCTATCTTTATAAATACCGTTTGGGCAAGCAAATTCGAGGAGGTCCGGCAGTGCCAATATTTAGCGAACTGCATAAAAAAAAGGCGGGAACGCCGACGATGGGTGGAATCATTGTATGGGCGACGGTACTCTTGCTTGCAGGTTTTTTCTTTGCGGCCACGAAAACAGCGGGAGGTGTATTCGGCGACCTTAATTTTATCAGTCGCGCCCAAACGTATCTTCCGCTTGCTGCATTGGGGATTGCGGCGCTCTTCGGTTTGGTCGATGATCTTTGCGGGATTTTTCGTTTTGGCAAGAACGGCCAGGGCTTGAGCGTGCCCCAAAAAATAATTCTATACAGCACGATTGCCGTAGTCGGCGCGCTGTGGTTTTATTTCAAACTTGATTGGGATACATTGCACATTCCTCTATTTGGCGACTACTTCATTGGAGGTTGGTATATACCGTTGTTTGTGTTCGTCATCCTGGCAAGCGCGTTTTCTGCGAATGAAGCAGACGGCTTGGATGGATTGGCCGGCGGAGTGCTGCTTATTGCATTTGTATGCTTAGGTGTTGTGGCGTTCGTGCTCGGGCGATATGACTTGACGGTTTTTACCGCTACTGTCGCGGGCGCACTGGTGGCGTTTTTGTGGTTTAATGTCTATCCAGCGAGGTTTTTTATGGGTGATACCGGTTCGATGTCGCTCGGTATAACGCTTGGAGTCATTGCCATGCTTACCGATACTGCGCTGCTGTTGCCGTTTTTCGCGTTCGTGCTGGTAGGGGAATCGGCATCGGTTATCATTCAGGTCGTTTCTAAAAGGATAGCCGGCAAAAAAATATTCATTTCAACTCCTATTCATCATCATTTTGAGGCCCTAGGATGGCCTGAAACTAAAGTGACAATGCGATTTTGGATCATTTCAGGAGTTGTGGCGGGATTCGGGCTTATTATTTTTTTCTTGGACCGTTTCCTGCTGTAGGGCCTGGGAACGCTACTGGGCTACAGTGGCCCACCCCGCTGCAAAAACGAAAATAAAGGGTATTACACCCTTTGTTGCCAGCGCTCGCTCGGAAGTCAAAACACTTCACATTCGTTTCGTGTTTTAACTTCGCTCGCTCGCTTGGCAATAATGTATAATAAAAGAGATGAAGACGTCTCGGAGTAAACACGACCCCGATTATATTTTGATCTTTACGGTATTTTTTCTTATGCTTCTTGGCTTGGTTGCCCTTTCAAGCGCGTCTTCTGAAATCGGAAAATCGAGATTCAATGATACGTATTTTTATTTGAAGCATCAGTTCGTGTACGGAGTTCTTGCGGGACTACTCGGCTTTTTCATTGCGTATAACTTTTCTCTTATTCATATGCGTCGGCTATCTGTTTTTCTTCTTCTTTTAACAGTCGTCGCTCTGGTGATGGTTTTTACGCCCCTTGGCTTCTCATCGGGTGGCGCCGATCGTTGGTTGAGGGTCGGCGGCATGACCATTCAGCCATCCGAGATTTTAAAATTGACGTTTATTCTTTATCTGGCGACATGGTTAGCGGCTGACGTGAGAAAGCGCGTGAATTTTATCGATGGGTTTATCCCGTTTCTGTTTGTTTGCGGTATGGTTGCTGCGCTGCTCTTGCTCCAGCCGACTACCAGCACTGCAGTAATTATCCTTTTTGCTGGCCTCGTGATGTATTTTGTAAGCGGAGGAAGACTTTCATTTGTCGGACTTGCTGTGCTGATCGGCTTCATGGGTCTGATACTTGTTATTTATTTGACGCCGTATCGGTTAGAGAGGGTTATGAGCTATTTTGATCCGCAGCGAGATATGCAGGGGAGCGGTTTTCAAAGAAATCAGGCGCTTATCGCGCTCGGATCCGGCGGCGTATTCGGAGTGGGGTACGGAGATTCGATATCAAAGTTTCACTATTTGCCGGAGCCGATTAGCGATTCCATCTTTGCGGTCATTGGTGAAGAATTCGGTTTTGTCGGGTCGGTGGTGATTATATCGGTTTTATTGCTCTTGATATTTAGAGCTTTCCGGATTGCAGAACGCGCACCGGACCTATTCACTAAGTTATTGGTAACCGGCATTGCCTCAATGGTTGCTGCACAATCGTTTACTAATATTTCAGCTATCAGCGGCCTTCTTCCGCTTACCGGCGTACCTTTGCCATTTATCAGTTATGGAGGGACCGCGCTTGCCGTCCTTTTAACTTCCATGGGAATCATTGCCAATGTGTCGCGTTATGCCCGATAGGTTTTAAAAAATAACTCAATGCAAGAAGAAAGAAATAGAAATAATGAGCTTGAGGGTGACGAAGAAGGATTGATAGTATTGAGCCAAAGGCCCGCTGAAGGAGAGACTTCGATCCAGGCAACAGAGAGCCAGGCCGCACAGAAGGGCGAACGAAATGATCAACCTGCCATAGAACAGGAAACGCCGCCAGGCATCTCTTCGCAGCGGCCTCAAGAGGTAAGAATAGTATTGACCGGCGGCGGCACAGGCGGTCATATTGTGCCGTTGATTGCCGTGGCTAGAGAATTGACCGCGCGTTCCCCGAATATAGAAATTCATTATGTAGGCAGCAACGGCTTGACGGGGAAATTTTTTGAACGAGAAAATATTACCCTTGGCATCATCACAAGCGGAAAACTAAGGCGGTATTTCTCGTTCAAGAATTTCAGCGATGTATTCAAACTTGCCGCAGGAACCTTGCAGGCGTTATGGAAACTCTATTGGTTCATGCCTGATGCGGTGTTTTCGAAAGGGGGACACGGAGCGTTTCCGGTATTACTGGCGGCCGCTTTTTACCGGATTCCCATCATGATTCATGAATCGGACTGCGTACCGGGACTGGTGAATCAATGGGGCGCAAGGTTCGCGAGTCGAATTGCAATTTCTTTTGATGATACCGCAAAGTACTTTCCGAAAGGAAAGACGGTCCTTATGGGGAATCCCATACGAGGCGGCCTCACCGAGAGCCTTGAACCACAGTCTACTGCCAAGAAATTATTCGGTTTTCATGCCGACGAACCCGTGCTTTTTATCATGGGAGGCTCGCAGGGGGCGGAACAGATTAATGATTTTATACTCGATATATTAACGGATCTTTTGCGAAATTATCAACTGATCCATCAGGTTGGAGACGCCAACATTGATGACATAAAATCGGAGACCGACGTGATTCTTCAGGATGTAAGCGTCGATGACCGGGTACGGTACAAGCTGTTCGCATTTTTGTCGGAGGGACAGTATCGCGACGCCATGAATGCCGCGGATATCGTGATAAGCAGAGCGGGCAGCGGGTCGATTTTTGAAATAGCGGCGTTTGCAAAACCGTCCATACTTATTCCCATTAGTGCCTCTGCCGGGGATCATCAGCGCCTTAATGCAATCGCGTATTTTAAAGCGGGGTGTTGTATTTATCTTGAGGAAGAGAATCTGCTTCCGCATCTTTTTTTGGATCAACTGAATGAACTTTTGGTCGATAGGCAAAGAAGAGAAAAAATGATTGAGGCATCCAGAATATTCGCCCGACCTCGAGCTGCAGAAACAGCTGCAAGGGAAATACTTACATTGGCAAAAGCGGATAATGATTAGAATCTGGAATCTAGAATCTGGAATTTGGAAGAACTTCTAGATTTTAGATTCTAAGTTTAAATATGAAACAAGAGATTCGGACTCGATTTGCTCCTTCGCCTACCGGCCCATTGCACCTCGGCGGTGCGCGGACGGCGATTTTTAATTGGCTGTTTGCAAAGAAAATGGGCGGCGCTTTTATTTTACGCATCGAGGATACGGACGCAGAGAGATCAGATGTAAGATTTGAACGAGATATCATGGAAAACTTGCGGTGGTTGCGTATTTTTTGGGATGAAGGGCCAATCCTCGAGACCGAACTCCTCAAGTCTGAGCCGATTCGGTCTGAAATCTTCGAGTCCGAGCCTCAGAGTCGAGGACCTCACGGTCGAAAACCTCAAAGTCGAGGGCAGGTCGAGGGAAAACCGAAAACCAAAAATTATATCGGGAACTTCGGTCCGTATCGCCAGACCGAGCGAACAGAACGGTATGCGTATTTTATGGATACGTTGTTCGAGAAAGACTTGGCGTATTATTGTTTCTGCAGCAAAGAAGAACTGGAAATGCGACGCCAAGAAATGCTTTTGGGCGGGGAGGCACCTCGTTATTCCGGTAAATGCCGCGACATTAGGATAAAAGAAGCTCGGGAAAGAAAAAAGAGAGGAGAAAGCTGCATCATCAGATTCAAAGTGCCAGAAAAGAAGGTTACGTTTAAAGATATTATCCGCGGCGACATTTCGTTTAATAGTGCTTTGGTGGGGGATATCGCTATTGCCAAGGATGAACGCATGCCATTGTATAATTTCAGCGTGGTGGTTGACGACTTTGAGATGCAGATAAGCCATGTAATCCGCGGCGAAGAACATCTCCCCAATACGCCGAAGCAAATCTTGATTCAACAGGCTCTTAAGATGCCCATGCCTGCGTATGCGCATTTACCGCTTATTCTCGCCCCGGATAAGTCAAAAATGTCAAAACGGGTTGGGCTGTTTAATATCGCCGATTACCGCGAACAAGGATATTTGCCGGAAGCTGTCCTGAATTTTCTGGTTCTTTTAGGCTGGCACCCTGAAGACAATCAGGAGATGTTCGCCGCAGACGGATTGGTAGAGAAATTTTCATTGGAAAGGATACAAAAAGCAGGCGCCATCTTTAATGCGCAGAAATTTGATTGGATAAACGGCGAGTATATCAGAAAACTTAATAATGCAGCGCTCCTTGAATACCTAAGGCCTTTGATTGAGAAAAGGGAATGGCTCAAAGACGATGCGTTTCATCTTAAGGTCATTGCCATTGAAAAGGAGCGCATAAAAAGGTTAAGCGACTTTCTCGAAATGGCTGGATTTTTCTATCAGTTACCGGAATACGGGTCAAAAATGTTACAATGGAAGAATACACCCGCAGATGAGACAGCGGCGAATTTGCGGCTAACGGTTGAGGAATTGGAAAAGGTGTCCGAGACGGAATTTATCAAAGGACGCCTTGAAAGAATTCTTGTTCCGCTTGCGGAAGAAACCGGACGCGGAGAATTGTATTGGCCCTTGCGCGTCTCACTTTCCGGCAAAGAGGCATCGCCCGGCCCGTTTGAAATTATGGAGATATTAGGAAAAGAGGAGAGTACGCGCCGTATTAGAATTGCGCTTGAAAAATTGTAACCGGTCGGCAAAGTCGAAGCATATCGCTCGAAACGTATTCGTAAGCGCGGCGTAATGATTAGGAAAGAAATATAAAAGGTGTCACGGGGCGTAGGGAATAGAAAAACGGCCTACCCAATGGGGCAGGCCGTGGCCGAGAGAGGTCGGCGCGATCAGAGGACGCCATACATGCGGAGGAGTCCGAAGACGGCGATTGCTCCGATGGTCAGGAGCGGAAGGAAACCGAGAATGAGCTGCTTCTTGCTGGACTTGGCGATGAGGTCGAAGTCGGTGCACCGAATCGGCCCACCGCCGTAAGGAACTGGCTTGTAGGTCTTCATATCAACCCTCCTTTCAGAGTTTACTGTAATTATAACAAATCAACAGAATTTGTCAATAGCTGGAAAGTGGCTTAAAATAGGGGCAAAATGATATTGATAAATTCGCGCGGTATTTACGAAATTCAATAAGTAGTAAAAGTGTCATGAGAAGTAGAAAGTGCTAAAATGAAAATATGCTCAGAAATAAGGAAAAAAACAAATATAGTCAGTTTGCTGATTTCGTGTATGAAACCAACATACATAGCAAAACTCCGCGCTCGGGATTGTGGTTTCTGGGTAGCGGCAGTCAGTCTGTAGCCGAGCACCTCTTTCACACCGCGATGATAGCGTATACGCTTGCATATCTTGAACCGAGGGCAAATAGGCACAAAGTTGTATTGATGGCATTGTTCCATGATATTGGCGAGGGAAGAACATCAGATCATAACTACGTGCATCAACGTTATGGACGACTTGCCGAAGCGGAGGCCGTGAAAGATATCGCTCAAAGTGTTCCATTCGGGAAAGAGATTCTTGAATTATTTATGGAGGAAGAACAACGAAGAACGCTTGAAGCGAAACTTGTTAAAGATGCTGACCAGCTTGAATGGATCGCCACCTTGCGGGGTGAAGAAGTAAAAGGAAATCAAAAGGCACGGGAATGGATTCAGATAGCCCTAAAACGCCTCAAAACGGATGCCGGCAAGAAACTCGGAAAAGCACTGGTAGAAATCCACCCCGATTCCTGGTGGTTTGACGCGAAGGATAAGTGGTTTGTTGATCGGAAAGACAAAAATCGAGGGTGGAATCGGAAATAAATAAGGACTCAAGAGCTTCGTGGAAAATAATTATTCCAAAATCGAAGAATTAATGATGCAGATCGCCGAGTGGAAGGCTAAATTTTCGGTTGAACGGGAGTGGAAGGGGCAGCTTGAGAAAGAAAAGAAAGAAATTGAGGAAAAATATTCCCAAGTGATCTATGAGCTGGGTTCGAATAAACGATTGATTGAGCAGTTGGAGGAAAAGGTAAAATTATTAAGTTCGGGTTTTTCAAACGGCGTTGGTAGCGATGTTGCTCCGCTACAAGGAAAAGAGGAGCATGCGGTAAAACCGGAAGAGGGGAGAGAAGAAGCCAAGGAAAACCAAAAACAGGAAAAAGAAGAAAAAGAGAGCGAGGGCGCTTCCGTTCCCATCGAAGAAAAACGAACCCCCTTCCACCACGTGCCTCATCATGTCTACACCAACCCGGATATTTATGAACCCATAAGCGAAATGTACTATCAAAGGCGGCCAATGCGTACATTTGGAAGTGAAACGCCTCCGCACATCATATACCGCCACGACCCCGATTTTTACGTACAAGAGCCTCCGATTGACGCGCGCCGTCCGCAAAACGACTTGGATGAAGTAGTAGAAGAAATCACGGAAACTCGTGAGTGAACCCCGTTACAACCCGGCCTAAGGGCCGGGGCTTCTATTTAGCTTCTAAAATTTCTCCCTTCTTTCAGAGTGTTTGAAAACTGGTGTTTTTCCGGGTTGTAACTGGGTAAACGTAACTACTCACAAGTCCGAGGTACTTGCCGAAAGGCAAAGAATTTTGGCTCATTCTCGTCCCGCCAGCGCGGGACTCCGAGGTTTCGGCTGTTTTGCCGAGCACTCAATTTACGAATAAAATTGAGCGCTCGGACCATGCCAAAACAGCCTCAAAATCCGCCAAAATTCTCTGCCTTTCGGCATGATGGTGTAGAGAAATACTTCTTCTTCCCCCCAGTCTGAAGGCTGGGGTTTCCGGGTTATAATAGGGTTTTGCCATCCTTGAAAATCGGTGATACAATAAAGAGGGGAGAAGTTAATCGGATACAGCATGAAAAGAGTATTAAGAAAATATTATACCTGTGCGATTTTGGTTGTTGTCCTTGCTTGTACTTTTGCCGGCGGAGTTGTCGCCGTAGCGCAGGAAACTTCGACTCCGATCGATAGCGGCAACGTCGATGTCAATAAATTTCTCGAATGGCTTTCTGTGGCGTCGAACTGGGTGAAAAACAATATCACGACTGATATCGTCATTAGATTTTTCAAAATCGTGGGAGGGTTCTTCGCCTGGATGTTTGATTTGTTTGCTGACGTATTGCGGCGCATCGTGGGGGTTTTGTAAGCAATGACCAAATTTCTATGTTCGTTCTGAATTTAGGGGAGGGTCCGGCGCGAGCAGCAGGCCGGTCTTCTTATTTATGGATCAAAAAAGAAGCGTTGAGTTTCTTACGTGAAGATATATATGTCGCAAAACCTACATTTTGCGACACGCCCAGAATAGAAAAACGGCTATCCCCTTGAGCGGATAGCCATAACCTGTTTTACCCTACAATTCTAATAGTTGTTTGGAAATTCTGGTTAAATTCTTGCAGCCGTTTTTAGTCACCGAAACGACATCTTCTATGCGTACGCCCCCGATATTCGGATAATAAAGTCCCGGCTCTACGGTTACTACCTCCCCTTCTTGCAGTATTGGATCCTTTGAAAAATTCGGCCCTTCATGAATATCAAGACCTAGACGATGCCCCAATGAATGAATGAAACCGGCTTCGACGCCGCCTACGACATTATTTTCAAATCCCCGGTCGGCCATGAATTTTCGCACTTCTTCGTTGAGCTTCAAAAAATCGCCTCCTGCTTTAATACCCCGAAGAGCGAAGGATTGCGCGAGATAGACTGCGTCATACATCTGTTTTACCCGTTCCGGGGCTTTTCCTTTTACAACCGTACGCGTGAGGTCGCCCCAGTAGTGGCTTATCTGGGAGCGCGGGAAAACATCGAGCACGATAGGCGTATAAGCCCTTACCCGGCCCTTACCGATGTTATGAGGTTCGGCGGAATCTTTTCCGCTGGATGCGATTATTCCTTGAGGAACGGCACAGTCATAGTCAAGAAGTCCGCGTTGAATGGCACCCCTTAAAATTTCTGAAGTAAGCGGTTTACGTTCGTAGTAAACATAACCGCTTTGCCCTATTTCCGATTTTCTGATTATTTCTATGGCGCGTTCGAGCGCTTTTTCTGCTGCGCGCTGAACCGTTCGAATTTCGGTAATTTCTCGTGATGTTTTTATTTTCCGTTCGGGGAATAAAAAGTCTTCAATTTCTACCTTAAACCCCGACCTTTTCAGTTTATTGTACAGTCGTATAGGAAAATTATTCGATACCGAGATTCTTTTAATCCCGTGTTTCCGAAAAATTCCTCTTATGGTATCGCCTTTTCCAAACTGCAGGACTGTTATGCCGTCGTTTGCTTCCTTTCTCGCCCGTTCATACTCAAAACCGCTTATATAGATCAAGCGCTCCCCTGCCGGAGTTTCGATATACAGAAAAGGGTCGGTTGTCCAAAAACCGCTCGCCCAATAGATAGTAGCGTCTTGTTCCGGGGCGGTATAAAGGATTCTTGCTGTCTTCTTCATGTGCACCGTTTAAGTATAAGCCAGTTAATGACCTAAAGAAACTATACTCCATCGAGGAATTCACCGCAATGCATAAAATATGTAGAAATACAAAATCCCGATCTCGGTCGGGATAAAAAATCCTGCTTCGCTTCAGTTTTTCAGGGTCAGTTTCCGATCCTGCTCGAACTTGTCCCATAGTGAAAAAAACTCTTCAAGACGTACCGCATCCGGAGCAAAACTCCGGATTTTTCGCGCATCTTCAAGACATGCCTCAAGATACTGCCGTATCTGCTTTGCGTGTTTTGAATCCCCCATGCCTTGACGAGACCGCATAATTTTGGAAATCGCAACGACAATCGTAGAAACGAAATAGTCGATAAGGGCGTCCCGCTCGGTTATTTCTTTCACGCGAACAAGCGCGCACGTTTCGCCCCATTGACCAATCGCATAACACCTTTCTTTGGTAACATCAAAAAGTTCTCTGATGCCCATCGGAAAATCATGTACGAGATTAAAAAGAATTTCGATATCTTTTATCCGGAAAGAAATCCCGCTTGTCGGATTGGAGACGGTGACCGGTTCAAAACCCCATGCGTGTGTGATGGCCCATCTCGACGAGACATCGTTCGGTCCCCAATGAATAACATTCTTCCTGAACCAGCCGCCTAAACGCCGCTGGAGGAGAGGTTTACCGTCGGTTGCGACTCTCCGGTGGCCACGCTCCCTGTCAATTACCACAAATTCATCGCCGGAGACTTCCGGTTTATTTCGGTGAATATGAAAATTCCCTTCCGTATCTCTGAAGTACCATAACGTCTTTCCGAAAATGTTGCGATACGCAAAAAAACCGAATAGAATCAGACCTATCACTACAAAGAAAAGTATGAAGAGAATGTCCGCGAGAGTCCTTTCATTAATTGGCGTTTCTACAAAAAGCGTGAGCCCGAACAAGCCAAAGGTTAGAATACCTAGTATTCCAAAGAATGGAGCAATCGGGCCTACATATGCATTCGGCACCACGCATAGAGAACAAGAGTTTTTCTTTTCGGACGTAAGTGTTTTCCGAACCGCCTCGGCAAGTTTATCTACGCCCCTTTTCAATTCTTCGCGACCAACATCATCAAGCTTCCGATTAACAGCGTTTCCTTGATCGCTCACGGCGACCTCCACTCCTGCGGGCCTGTTTCATCCCGCCGGAAGCAATGCTCTTCGACGGCCATACCCCGGCGAATTCCGGAGTCATTCCGCCTAAGAACGGTTGTGAAAGAGCAGGCCACCGAGGACCATCCTCGATGACACATTCATTATACAACACAAATCATTAGGAAATCAAGTGCACTGTTTACGTCTATAGCATTAAACGTTGTTTTTAACTGCATATGCGTGTATACCCCATGAGATAATGTCTCAAGTCTTGGCGTAGTAAAAGAAAGCTTGTAGGGTATGCGTGCATACTACGGTCTTACTTACTGTACAGAAGTTATCTCACGGAGTATACTTTCCATACAGTTATGTATTTCCAGGACGAGAAACATTTTAAAAGTATGTGCGGGTATGACATTGAGGGTCAATGGTATCCGCGCGTTACGAAAATCGTTGAGATCAAGGCAAAGCCGGCGCTTTATCGTTTCTATGCCGAGGCTGCAAATTTTGCGGAAGGCGAAGAGATAAAACAGAAGTCGGCCAGCGAAGGAACGCTTATTCACGAAACCGTTGAGAAGATTCTTTTAGGAGAACGGCCCGAGGTGTCCCCTCTTATTTCCCCTGCAATTGCCGCGCTTCAAGAATTTTTGTTTAATCGCGGGATTCAGGTTGATCCGGAGTTCGTAGAACACCGCGTTAAAAGCGACGAACATCGCTATGCCGGGACCATTGATGCCCTCGCGTGGATTGACGGCAAATTCGGCGTGCTCGACATCAAAACATCGTATGCGATATTCCGGGATTATAATCTGCAAACTTCCGCTTATTTGTGCGCCCTTCGGTCTCAACTGCCAAATCTTTCAACCCGATGGATTTTACGGATCGATCAGGCGTATACTTGTCTTGTTTGTGGGGCGACGCTGCGGCCGAAAGGCGGAAGAAATAAAATCAGGGTTAATAAACATGCAATTGCATGCAGCGACGACGCGCATCAGTGGGGCGAACTGAAAGGAGACATCGAGCTCCAAGAATTCCCCTACTTTCAACAGGACTTTAAAGCCTTTTTGGGAGCGAAAGTATTATGGGAATGGGAAAATGATTATTGGCTAAGACGGATCGGTTATCTTTAATTCTTTTCTATAATAATCGGCGCCCGGGTTTCGATATCGCGGGCAATAAGATAACCTAAACCAAAACTTAAAGAACTGATGAGAAGAACTAATAATACAATCACGATGGTTTTCCCGTGTTCTAACAGCCAGAATTTTATTGACAAGATTTTATTTTTGATATAAGATAACATAATATATGGATTCTTGATTCTTTCTTTAGAAAAGAGTGGGATGCTCGTATTTTCAGCTAAATTTTCATCGCATCCTGCTCGAAAATTTAGATGGCGACCCAGCACTTATTTTACAAGTGACGTCAAGAAAATGATAGCAAGGTTGGTCTAAATAATCTAACTATATTACGCCGGCGTGATTAGTAAAATAAGTACTGGGTGCTCATAATTGTAGTGAAATTTTCTTCGCTACAACGTGAGCTCGAAAATTTCAACAATTATGGCACATACTAAAAGCGGGGGTTCAACAAAATTAGGACGGGATTCTCGTGCAAAGAGGCTCGGCGTTAAAAGAGACGACGGCACGAGAGTTTTTGCCGGCGAGATTATCGTTCGCCAGCGGGGTTCCAAATATATAGAAGGAAGAAATGTGAGGCGCGGCGCGGATGATACGCTCTATGCGTTACGGGACGGCGTTGTCCGTTTTGTTAAAAAACAAAAAGTTCGCTTTGATGGAAACAGGAGAAAAGTTAGCATGGTGATCGTGTCGGCTCCTTAAAATTTTGACTTTCGCAGCACTACATTGAGATAGGCTTTTACCCCTCTTCCAAAGTCTATAGTTATACGATGTTCTCCTAGATGTTTGAGCGGTTTATCCATTTGAACCGTTTCTTTAGGTATGACAACCCCCTTTTCTTTAAGCGATTCGATGATGAGGGCGGCATTTACAGATCCGTATACTTCTCCTTTTTCATTTACGTTCATCGGAAAGGATAGCGCTGTTTTTTGAATCTCTTTCGTCGTCGTTTTAAGTTTTCCAATAAGCGCATGTTCTTTTTTTACCAACTCTGCTTTTTTTGCCGCGATGCGCGCTGCAGCCCTTTCGGTGGCTACAATCGCCAGCCTTTTTGGGATAAGAAAATTCCGCACATAGCCGTCGGCTAACTCTTTGGTATCGAACTGTCTACCGATATTGTCGATGTCTTGGGTGAGGATTACTTTCATTCTATTGTTTAGTGATTAGAATTTCTTTTAAAATCTCTATTGCTTTCTCCAGTTGTGGGTCCTTTTTGTTTTTGGCGTCTTCGTCGCCGATTTCTACCTTATAGTCGGGTTCCAATCCTGCGCCTTCAATGAGATTTCCATTCGGCGTAAGCCATTGCGCAATGGAGATTTTAATTGAGGAGTTGTCTCTGAGGTTTCGTATCTCTTGCACCGATCCCTTGCCGAATGTTTTTTGTCCTATAAGCGGAATGTGCCTGTGATCGCGTAAGGCTCCGGCGAGTATTTCTGATGCAGACGCGGAGCCCTCATTGACAATTATGACCATGGGCAATAGCTTGAGTGCGCCGTTTCCGTTTGCGCGGAATACGTTTGCGTCGCCCGATTTGAATTTTTCTTCGGTGACCACAACCCCTTTATCTAAAAACCAGCCTGCGATATTGACCGACACCTCAAGGAATCCGCCGGGGTTATTTCTGAGATCCAGTATAATGCCTTTTGGCTTGTTAAGCAAGAGATCTACGGCGGCTCTGTAGAATAGCAGCGGCATGTTCTCATTGAAGTTAAATAATTGTATGTGCGCCAGACGGCCTTCAATAAGTTTGTATTCCAGCGCCGGAATAGTGATGATATCCCGTACAATGACGAATTCTTCTGATTTTTCCCAGCCTTCTCTGAATATGAACAGTTTTACCTTAGTTCCTCGTTGGCCGCGAATGAGCTTAACCGCTTCGTCAACGCTTAAATCATTGGTGAAGGCGTCGTCTACCTTCAATATAGAATCCCCGGCCTTAAGGCCCGCTTTCTCTGCAGGACTGTCTTTCAGCGGAGCGATGACTTTCAATTGGCCGTTTTTTATTCCAATTTCCATGCCAACGCCGCTGAATTCCCCGCTTACGTCTTCATTAAACTTTTTAGCATCTTCGGGAGTGAGGAAATTCGAATGAGGATCCTTAAGAGAATTGACCAATCCCCGGACTGCGCCGTACACCAGCGTTTGATTATCCACTTCTTCTGATTTGAGATAATTCTGTCGAATAACCTGCCACGCTTCCCAGAAAACGCCGAAATCTATATCTGCCGGCCTTCCGTTTTCTTGATTAGAAACTCCCGCGATGATAATCTCTCTTTCCTGATAGCCGGCAATATAACCAACGTAAAAAATGCCTCCACCGAGAGCAAGAATCACTATTCCGACAATTACGCTTTTTAGAACGGTAAAGATGTTTAGCTTCATGCCCGTTTTATCTATTATATAGCCTGCTTGGTGAATTTCAAAATAGCTCTTTTATAAGAGGGGCGCCGGCACGGATCAGCTCATCGAGCCTGTCATTCGACCTTGAGGGGTTTCAGACCCTGAACGGGAAGACCCTTCAGGGTCTGAACGACCCCTAACTGAAGTCCGGGTTGTAACGGGGTTCATTTCCGTAATTCGTATTGTTCGAGTACAGTATAAACGGCTCCGGTTCTTTGAAGCCGAGATTCTATTACATCAATTCCATTGGCATAAAATGTTTCATGGATAGGTATGTTAAGAGAAGGAAGTGATTTCAGCGGCACAGGATTTTTAAAACGCGCAACGGTAATATGGATGCGAAGCGGACGGCCTTCTCTTTCAAATGACACCTCTCTTTTTTCCAATCCATCCTCAAGATCATTTTTTATGTTTCCCAGCTGTTTGCCTTCTCCCACTGCCCAGATCATCCGAGGCGCTGACCCGTGAGGACCGTATTGCAGTCCATGGATGGCTATTCTTTCCGGTCGGTTCCGGTCGGCTATTTCTTTAACGGCGGCACGTATGCGTTTTTCCGACTCCTCGTCTTGATACCCTAAAAATACCAACGTGATATGCCAGTTTTCTGGAGGAATAAACCGTGCCATCGGCAATCCTTTTTGAAACAATTGCAGTCCCTTTGCAATTTTGTCTTTAATTTCTGGTGGCAGATTAACTGCGACAAAAAGGCGCTTCATAGTACAATAATAACATAGGAGCTAGAATTTAGAATATAGGATTTAGGAATTACTGCGTTTCCTAAATTCTAAATTCTAAATTCTAAATTCTCAGGTTGTATATAATTGACGTTATTCCCATACGGAAAATTCCTCGCGGTCACCCGCAGGTTTTAAGCTATTTTTTCGGAACTAAGTTGCCGCAAGGGGCCGTTATGATCGGAGAGATACGAGATCACGAACTGCCCATGATTGTTATAGCTTCGAGGCCCCTGAAAGAATACAAAGCAACGGTACGCACGCAGGAATTTCAACTTAAACCGGTAAAAAACGTTCTTTTTGATACACCCATTTTTCCTTCGCACTATTTGTCTTTCCTGAAATGGATATCCGATTATTATTTCTCGCCCATCAGTTATGTGGTCCACGCGGCAACTCCGCCTGCGAAGGTTTTCGCATCGCGCTCTTTCAGAAATCTTGATTTCTCCCGGATATATGACCGTCAGGATCCGGCAGGTTCGACGAAAGAAGTGACGCAAGAGAGAAAGGTATTGCTCTGGGGATATGATAAAAAATCGATCCTTGAAAAGATAAGAAACACCATTATAAAAGATCAGAACGTACTTCTGCTGGCACCTCAGGCGGTCACTATAAACATCTGGGCAGATATACTGAAGCGAGATATACAGTCGCCGATCATTTACCGCCGATCTGTAAGTATAAAGAAGTGGGTTGAAATGTATCAGCAGATTACCCGATCCTCCGGAGAAATAATAGTCGGAGCTCGCAGCGCGTTATTCGCTCCCCTACCGAATATCGGTTTGGTCGTAGTGTTACATGAAGATAGCCCCTCGTATCACAGCGTAGATGTGCCTCCTTATTATCATGCGGTTTCCGTTGCAGAAAAGCTTGCGCAGTACACCGGCGCGAGTCTGATGCTGTCGAGTATTACTCCTTCCCTGGAAAGCTATGGAGCCATACAAGATGGCGGTATGCAATTAGAAAAACAAGAAGGACGCGGAAAAATGTCCTTGGATATTATTGATATTCGAACAAACCCCAAGGGGAAAATAGTTTCTGATCTTTTAGCCGTAAAACTGAAGCGCATTATTGAAAATAAAAAGAGGGCGCTTGTATTCATCAATCGGCGCGGGCATGCAACCGCAGTATTGTGCCGTGATTGCGGCAGGGTTTTTTCGTGCGACAGCTGCGAGTTGCCCTTTGTATATCATGTTGCGGAAGACATACGGACACTATGGTGCCATCATTGCGGCAAAAAAGCTGAGCCGCCGGATATTTGTCCGAATTGCCGAAGCCACAATCTGGATTATATCGGTACCGGCATCCAGAAGGTGGCGTCAGAGCTTACAGAAAGATTTCCTCAAGCAACGACCTTCCGTTTGGATAGCGATTCTGCTGCCGTCTTGAAAGACCAAAAACATATTCTCGACCAAATGGTACAAGAAGAGCAGGGCGCAATCCTCGTCGCAACCGAATTGATTTTTAAATATGAATATCTTTTCGGTAAGTTCGATTTAGCCGTCATGGCAAATTTCGATCAACTATTTCATCTTCCGGATTACCGCATTGAAGAAAAAATGCGGCGCATATTGGTATTGCTGAAGGAATTTTCAACTGAGCTCGCGGTACAGACGTATAATCCCGATCGCGAATTCTTAAAAAAGATAAGCGACCTTCGGACATCGTACGAGCAAGAACTTGATGCGAGAAGGAAATTCTTTTACCCCCCGTACGGCCAGGTCATTCGGTTGGTGCACCGTGATAGAATTCTGGATCGTTCTCTTGCTCAAGCAAAATTTCTTCATAGTAAAATTCAACTAGAAATTAGAAATTTGGAATTAGATATTCGAGTATCCCCTCCCCTTCCTTGTTTTATCCCGAAAGAAAAGAATACTTACTGCTTCGAAATGATTTTGCGTCTCAAAAAACCTTTGACTCCCGAAGAAATAAGAAAACGCAATGAAGTTTTAAAAGTGGTTCCTGCTGATTGGGAAATACTTGTAGATCCTTGGAAGGTGTTATAAGGACACGAATGCCTAACTTTAGCCGCCACGCGAGATTAGTCTTATTTGATCTGAAAGTTGGAATATCTTTTCTTTTATCTCAATAATTTTGATTTGTATCTCTATGAGTTCGATCTTTCTCTTGATTTCTTTTATTGTATCCTTCAATATGGGGTCTGCGGTATTTTTTTCGAATGATTGGGGGGGGAGCGTTAGAGAGGAAGACTTTTGAGGTATACCGGCGACAAGGGCGTTGGAAAAAAAGTTGTTTTCCCAATCAAAGACATAAATACCATAGAAGTATTTAGAGCCGGCAACAAGATTTACATCCTCAAACATTTCTGCCCGTCCCCGAAAAACGATTTTGCCATCGAAGGCATTGGTCGGAAAACTATTTGCGTTGCGGACGACTTGAGCCCCAAAAAACTTTTCATCTTTAGGATTTTTCCAGCTTAACCTCATTGCATTTTCTTGAGGCTCGATGGATGCGTCCAGTGCGTAAGTTACTGTAGTTGTTGATTCTTCGGATCTAGCCTCGGGGGGTTTAAATGATGAGAGTTCATCAGTGGGCTCGGCTTTGATAGTTATTGGCGACGAATAGTTGAAATCGGGGTCGCGGCTAAAAATAGAATAATACAAAGGACTTTTTTTAAAATCAACGGTGTCAGAGTACCTTGATTCAGCTCCGAGGTAGACAAAAACTTGATTGTTGTCATTCCGGCTTAAAGCAAAGCGATCCTCTCTTCTAATAATGAAAACTTCGTAGAAGTCGGGGTCGGAGGGATTGATCCAGGAAAGATATACGGTATTCGGTCCGGTCCGGACAAAAGCGTTTTGTATCTGTTCCGGAGGAGTACTATCAATTGGAAGAAAATCTGAGATTGCTCGTCCTACCTCAAGAGACTTATCAACGACCTCAACTATAATTACATAATTGTCTCCGCTCGGCAGGTCGGCGATGTCCCATACATATGAACCGTCGGCAGGAAGATTTTTTACAATAAGAGTTTCGGGCCTAGGATTAGGAATTTGAGGATAATAAAAGGTAGATACAATATCCTTGGTGCTCTCACCGGCGAAATAATAAATAGAAACCGGTGTATCACTAAGGGCGAAAGAGGATCCGGCAATATTTTTATCAGCGGCCTCGTATTTGATTTCAATTTCATGACTCTCAAACGAAAGCCTTTTCTCAAGAGAAACAATGCTAACCGTTGGTCTATACGCTGTTGTGGAGCCGCCTGTGGAAGGTGGCGGCGGTGGATCTGACGGGGGTGATACCGCCTGAATTGTAATCGTTCCAACGGCTGTCTCGTCAAGGTGGTCGTGATATCCCCATGTCCCGACACTTGTTAATGAAACTGTGGTTCGGGATTGATTTTTAGGAATTGGAGAACCATTCAAGTCTGGATAATCAGTATGCGTCGGATGAGGATCTGAAGAAGGGTCAGTGGTTCCGGACGAGTTATTGGTCCAGCGAATCTGATCGCCCGCATTAATCGTAACAGATGAGGGGGAAAATCCACCACCTATCCTTGAAACAGATACGACAACCGCCTTTGCCGATAGCGGAAACGTGCTAGCTATGACTAGTAATAATCCCACGAATATCGGTTCGACTCTCGTATGACTTGAGGATTTAAGCATCATTTATTATTTATTATCGAAATTATACGTTCTGGTGTCAAAAGAATGGTAAACTTACGCGCACAGAGATTAAGGTTTTATGCCCAATTGTGTATAATAACAATAAGATGAAAAAAGACCTTATGTATTTATTTTTCCTTGCGGTTGTCGTAATTCTTTTGTGGGTCGGGGGTTATATTTTTATCATGTCAAGCCCGACTTGGTTTACGCCTAAACCGGTAATACTGTCTTTACCCTCATCGTTAGACGCAGCGTTATCGAATCCGACAGAAAATTCTTCTCAAGTCCATATCGTGCTTATAACGAAAGACGGTTTTAGTCCGAAAACTACCGCGATCCATGTGGACGATGTTGTTCGTTGGATAAATATAGATACCGGGTATCATTGGCCAGCCTCGGATCCTCATCCGACGCATACCGCCTTAGCCGGCTTTGACGCCTCGGGTAATCTTGCAAGCGGAGAAACGTATAGCTATCAATTTGAACAGCCGGGGTATTTCGTTTATCATGACCACGCCCCTGCTCTTGCCGGCGAAGAATTAATACCAATAGGTCTTATAGAAGTTTTAGTTCCAGACGGCCAATGAGAACATATCCCTTATTTGCGCGTTTTGTTCTCTTAAGCTTTATCTTATTTTTACTTGTCGGCTTTTCGGTTTTTCTCATCAGCAACATCCAGATTGTTTTTGAAGGCTTTATAGCGAAGCAAGAGAAACTATCAACGGTGATCGCTGTTAACCGTGCCGCGAATCACCTTTTAAAAAAAGAGGATTTCCATTATCCGATGGAGCCGGATGGTTATATCAGAATGAACAGATTTTTCGCTGATACATATTTTGAAGGAGCAGCATTAATTTTAATCACCGATAACAAGGGAACGGTTATTTATTCACATCCGAAATATTTAGCTTTGCTTTATAACGGCACTTCGCTCATGAACGGCCAATTTGTGCCGACGACGCTTAAAGATAATGAAACCCATGCGCAATTTGTTGAACTGGAACCAAAGGGACAAGAAACGCTTGGTTTTAAAATGGCGCTGGTTCAGTCGGTACCGATTACATTCGGGAATTCAGTTGCAGCTGTGGGCGCTGTCTATATTATTTCTCGAGCCGGTTTTATTACGAAATCGATCCAGGGTCTGGAGCGCGACATTGTTCAAGATATGGTTATGGGGCTTTTGGCGCTCTACGTAGTTTTAACAGCGATAGTGCTATGGCTTTTGAAAATTTATCAGAGACAGACAGATGAGATAATTCGCCTGAAAGATGAGTTCGTTTTTATTGCCGCTCATGATATGAGAATGCCCGCCTCTACTATCAAAGCTTATGTATCGCTTCTTTTTGATGAGCCTATCGTTCAGAAAACTACTTCGATCAAAGAATCCGTTGATTACATCAATATTGCAAACGAACAGCATATCGAATTAATTAACGATCTCTTGGAGGTGGCTCGTTCTGAAAGCGGCCGTATCGAGATTCATGCCAGGCCTATGGACGTAATCGGCGCTATTCAATCTATCCTTGTAGAAATGAACCCCCTGGCTGATAAAAAATCTATTTCAATAACATATGATCACGTCGAGCCTTTGCCCCGCGTCATGGCTGATGAATCCAGGGTCAAAGAAGTGGTAACCAACTTGGTTGGTAATGCAATTAAGTATACTCCTGGCCCGGGAATGATAACAGTCACCCATGAAGTAAAAAAGGAGAGGCTTATTACGCACGTCAGGGACACCGGTATAGGTATTCCATTCAAGGATCAGAAGAATTTATTTGAAAAATTTTATCGGGTTCGGACGGATAAAACCATTGATGTAAGCGGTACCGGGCTTGGGCTTTTTATTGCTAAGCAGATTGTTGAGAAAATGAATGGAAAAGTTTGGGTCAAATCTGAAGAAGGAAAAGGGTCGACGTTTAGTTTTTCGTTGCCTCTTGCCCAAAAAACCATGGGAAGATCAGTCGCGTAAACCCCCGTTAGAACGGGTGCTTCACCGCGTCTGACGCGGCTTCGCGATCGGCTGAAGGAAGCATTATACCCCTACGAGCTTATTCTATCTCTACCGTCGACAGAGTCGGCAGCGTTCTAACGGGGTAAACTCTGTCCATGTGCCGTCAAAATCACTCCGAGTACTTCATTAACTTAATTTTTGCCTGCTCTATGACAAAAGAACACTGTATTTATGGGACGTTTTGTGACAACGATGGTATCAAAATTAAGTTAATTCAGCACTAGCCGGATCGGATTGGTTTTGACGGATGATAGATATACCCTTATTCTATATTTGTGTCCAATAATGAACGTACTCTGTCTACAATATCATCAAGTGTCCAGGCAGTTTTTATTAAGTAATACGCTGGTCTATTTTCCAATAATTGGTTCATGATCTTTTCATCCGATTCTAAGCTTGTGAGGTAAAGAATGCGGGCATTCTTTCCCCACTCATCTTCACGTAATCTTCTTGTCATGGTAAGCCCGTCTACTTTGGGCATGATAACATCCATCAAAATCAGATCAGGGTGTTCCTGTAAGGCGCTCGCCAATCCTTTTTCTCCATCTTCTGCTTCCTGCACGTTAAAACCCTCGCTTAAAAACTTTTTAACGAGCGCTTTTCGATACGCCGTATCGTCTTCGACGACAAGAATTCTTTTTCCTTGATCGGGCATAATATATGCTATTCTTCGATTACGAATATAGTACTTGAATTATACCGTTTTTATGAAGAGTTGCGCAAAGTACGTCCTGGTCTTGGAAAAAACGCGGCGTCCCTACATTTCAGCCTGATAATCGGACCGCTCGGTTTTGTTTAAACGCCTTCGGCAGTATAATGAAACAATGAATATTCTAAAAATAGAAAATAAAGAAGAGCAGAGGGTTCTTCGGACGGCGCTTGAAGATTTGGATTTTAAACGCATGGACAGGAAAAAACTGTCGAAAGTTATCAGAGAAATGCGGGAAACGATGAAGCGAGCAGATGGCGTAGGGCTTGCTGCCACTCAAGTAGGGCTTCCGTGGCGGCTGTTTGTAGCCGAGGTTGAGAAGAAGTTTTATGTCGTGTTAAATCCCAGAATAGTAAAAACCTCTGAAGAAAAAATAATCATGGAAGAGGGATGTTTAAGCGTACCGGGGACGTTTGGCGAGGTGGAACGCCCGGAAAAGGCGGTACTCCATGGACTGGATAAAAACGGCAAACGAGTAAAAATTAAAGCATGGGGACTCCTTGCGCGCGTATTTCAGCATGAGGTCGATCATTTGGACGGAAAATTATTCATAGATAGGGCGAAGAATGTTCATCGGCATGATAGTACGTCTTCTTAAATAGTAGCTTGTAGCTTGTAGCTTGTAGGGTCAATCCTAAGAAGCTAAGAAGCTACAAGCCAGTGAAAGTGAAATATGCCTTCTTCGGCACTCCAGAATTTGCCGCTACCATTTTGAAAAAATTAATTGGAGCCGGTTATGTGCCGGCGTTAGTTGTGACCGCGCCGGATAAACCAGTTGGAAGAAAACAAGTTTTAACACCGCCGCCGACTAAAATTGTGGCGCAGAAATACGATATTCCTGTTTGGCAACCAGAAAAACTAAAAATTCCAGATTCCAGATTCCAGATTCAAAATTCCAAACTATTTGTAGTTGCTGCTTATGGAAAGATATTGCCCAAAGAAATCTTGGAAATCCCGGAACACGGTTGCTTGAATGTGCATCCGTCTCTTTTGCCGCGTTGGCGGGGACCATCTCCCATTCAATACGCAATTTTGAGCGGCGATGATCAAACCGGAACGACAATTATGTTAATGGATGCGGGGATTGACCATGGACCTATTCTAGAATTTAGAATACAGAAAATAGAAAATAGAAACCTTATTGAATTAAGTAAGATATTAGCAGAACGAGGGGCACAGTTATTGATTGATATCTTGCCGAAGTGGGTAAGGGGTGAAATGCAGCCGATCGAACAAGATCATCCTCGAGCGACCTACAGTAAAATCATCAAAAAAGAAGATGGAAAGATTGATTGGACAAAGGATGCGGCGCATATTGAGCGTATGGCACGGGCATTTTATCCGTGGCCGTCGGCATATACATTTTGGCGAGATGCAGGAAAGGAGAAAATGTTAAAGATTATCGATGCTGAGGCTGTGTCGGATGAACAAACGCATGCAAAAGAAAACTTACGCATCGGCACCGCGTTTATGCTGCGTGGCATATTAACGGTAAGGTGCGGCTTCGGCGCTCTCATGATCAGAGGGCTTCAACTTGAAGGCGGCAGTGAAGTATCGACGAAAGACTTTCTGAATGGCCATCACAATTTTATCGGAAACGTTCTACAAAGCCAGCTCTCTTAAACAATATATCGCACCGCATTGACCGCTGCATCAACTACACTATCATACTACAGTGTATGATAGTGTAGCGGTTTTTGCACAAAAGATACTACGCGGGTATAGGCCCGTGGAAATTTTACGATCAGTGTAATGCTATTGGCTGTCCGGAAGAGGTTTTTGCTCATTCAGTTGTTTCTGCTGCACCTGTTGCTTAAGTTGTTCTAGAATCTCCGGAGAAACCTCGGGTTGCTGCTGCTGCTCCTGCATAACTGCAAAATATTCTATTTTTATTTCCTGGTTGTCTAGGAGTATCAAATTCTCGTATTCGCTGCTCGGCTGGCCGTTCACGGTCATTACAAGAATATGCCCTGCATCGGTTGCCTTGTCGAAGATTTGATTACCGCTGAACGGTTTCCCCCATACGTTAAAAAAGTCTTTTAACCGATATTGTTTGGTTGTCTGTGCTTCAATATGGATCTGACCGGTTTCGTCATGGGTATGCAATTCACGGTGGCATGCGGTTTCAACGCCAATGTCGGCAGGAACCGGCACGTCAGTACCGTCTATGACGATTGTAAGCATTTGGTGAATATGCTGGGCAAGAGGTAAGTTTGGAAGCAAGCAAGGGACTTCTGTGTCGGGATTCGTGACTTGTTCTTTCGGAGGCTTATTAATTTTTGGCAACGTAAACAGGCCGCCGAGCGATGTAGCGACGATAAGCACCATGAAAATCGTAAGCCATTTTCGTTGTTGAGGAGTTCGATATGACATCTTGATATTTGGGGTCTAGAATTTAGACTCTTTTTAGTATCGCCGATTTTGTTATACGTATCAAGCGTTCGTGATATCAACCGCTGGGTTTTTTATTAGTTCGTTTATTGCTTCAATATACATCGCATTGCTCCAGGCTTGACTCCAGGAGCCTTCGGAAGTGAATTCTGCCGCAGAACTCAATTCTCCGTGGTGACCGATTGCGCCATGCCATAAAATTTCTTCCGTACTCGCTTTGATCATTCGATAGATATATTTTGCGAATCGCTTTTTATCGCAACGAAATAACACCAGCGCGGCCAGGTTATTAAGGTAGAACCACGAATCGCCGCTGTGGTAACTCTTGGGATTTTCGCCGGTATGCCATGAAGTAAAGTAGGGATTTTCTCTGTCAATCGTCGCGAGGCCACCCCAATCCATCCAAAGGCTTTTAAGGATGTTCTCAAAGCACGTTGCCCATTCTTCTTTGTTGAGGAGATCAGGATATGCATAGGCGGCAAGGAATGCGTTCGGTCTGTTCGTCGTTTCGTTCAATTCGTCAGTGAGTGTCTCCCCGTTCCAAAATCTTTCTCTGACGCGCTTGGACAAATTGTCGCGCAGCTCCCTGAGGCGATCACCTCCATTCAAGCGAACGGCAAGGTCGTACATTGCAAGCTGGAGCGCTTGAATTTCTATGCATGCTCCTGCCCTGCTTGTAGTATCCATCCAAGTTTCTCCCCAGCTATTGTAAATGAGGTATCGGTATTCACGGCTCGCGCGCATCTTGGCAATTGTCTTCATAAGTTTATCTGCAATCAAAACGCGCTCTTGCGCGTCAAATTGTTCAATATGATCGCCGATTCGTTTAAAAAACCAGCCGGCTGCATCTGCGGCCGTCCCATCGCCTGTCGGGACTTTATTAAGCATTCTTCCAGAGTCGTCTATTGCCTCTAATCTGCTTAACAGAATCTTTTTGGCGCCGGGAAAGCGCTCATCCGCGAGCGCTCCCAATGATAAAGCTTCGTCGCGTGTCCAGAATTGAAAAAACCAAGGGAAGCCGGCATATATCCCTTTTCTATTATGTCGAGCCAAGACGAGGCCGTAGAGCGAATGAGTGGCGCATCGATATGCCATTTTTATTTCCGCATCTTGGATATGTCGGGGGGCAAGATCTGACTCTCTTAGCCAGTCTTTCTGCTGCGATATGATCGCATGTTTTTCTTTTACTGCGCGGCGTACAGCTTCGATCGCGGCATTTTTATCTGTATCTGCAGAACAGACGATAACGCGGCCGCGGATGATAACTCCCCGATAGACGTACTTTACGAATGGAGGAGAATTGCGGCGTTCATCGAATGGATAATGACGCCCTATCCATTCTCCGGAGAGCGAGTGATCGCCGTCCGGATAAGCAATAACCACATAGAGAGGGTCTTCGCTGCCGTAATGATATGAGAGGATGAGTAGGCCGTCATGTTCTTGAATGTCGTATATCCTTCCCATTTCCGGATTATCGTAAGACTTTCTTATATCGAAGCACAATGCGATGGATGCTCGCTTATTGAGTTCATACGTAAATACATGAGTTTTTTGGTGTAGAGAGAAATGTTCTCGGATCCCCCCACTCCTTTTGTGTTCGACATCCGTGAAATTGTTTTTTAATTCGTTGAGCGGCGGCGCGGATGAGTCTGAGCCAACGAGTTCAATACTCTCGATGATTTTATAGAACGAATCTCCCAGCGTAATAAACCAGCCGTGATAACGGCTCAAAATTTCATTGGACGAAGGGAACGAGAGGTAATCCCCCATTCTGTTTGTGAGCAGAAAGCTCACCGGCCGCTCGATATCATTGCTGATTGTTTCGTCGCCAAAGGAATGAATTACCTTCATAAGCGTCTCTCAATAGCCATGTTGTGCGCTTCGATATAATGGGTGATGAGGATTTTCCAGTCCGCGAGTTGGGCAATTTCTCTTGCGTGTACCTTGTTTTCGCCTCGTTCTTCATTGCTTGCTTGAGAGTAATAGAGAAGTATTTTAAAAAGATCATGTGTTGCTTCGGCGTCGGATTTGTCTTGTCGTTCAAGAACGAATACGCCCGGATTCGTCGGGTGCGTATTTTTCTTAAGACAGAATCTTCCGAATCCGGAAAGATCGGTAGTGATTGCAGGGACGCCGAATGCAGCCGCTTCAAGCGGCGTGTACCCCCACGGTTCATAAAACGAAGGGAAGATGCCAAGGTGTGAGCCGCCAATGCACTCGTAGAGCGAGAGATTCAAAAGGCCGTCGCTTCCGGTTAAATAGATCGGATAAAAAATCACCTTCACGCGATCTTCTGTTTTATTTTCAAGCCCTTCATCCCTGAAGGATCGTAGAATAACGTCGTTGGGGTCGGCAACATCATGGGTGGCAGCGGGCGGGATACCGTTTCGCCGCATGCGGAGAATTTTCTTTTTTACTTCGCGTAAAAACCCCTTCTCGAATAAATCCGTTCTTTCAAATTTTTCATCCGAGAGAAGCGCGTAGAGGATATTTTCTTCCGTTTCGTATTCCACTTCCTTCAGCGATTCATTAATGTCGCGGAACATTTCGCGGACTTCCAATAATCCGGTTTTGATGCCGCGCACCTCCGTAGGTATCCAGAAGAATGCGACGATTGTTTTTCTGCTTTTGTCTTCTTTGAGCCGTCGATTTAAGAGGCCGAGCGCCTTGATGGAAAGGTCGATTCCTTTGTTGTGAAATTCATAGCGGCTGAATATGAAATAGAAAAGCGTATTTTTGACGTCGAACGTATAATACGGGAAGAAATAATACAAAAGGAATTCTCTAATTTTGTCTCTTTGCAAACGATGTTTAATTCCTACCTCTTCGAGCGTGGGGAATCTCTGCATATCAAGGCCGTTGGGCAAGATCACGTCCGGTTTGCGCAACAAGAATTTCTCCGCCTCGATGCCGGTAATCTCGCTCACGGTAGTAAAACAGTCTGTCCATTTTGCCGCATTTTTTTCAAGCTGGTGTTTTGAATGCACGCCGTAATTGTACGCCTCTTTTTCAGGGTCGATCGTTTCCAATATGGCATAGAGCGGTATATTATTGCCCGCTAAGGTACGTCCCAAAACGGTCGCATGGGTGGTAAACACCGATGCGATATTGCTGGTTGCAAAGGTTCCTTCTCGTTTGAGATAAAGAAGGCCTGCCCCAGAAAGCCACTCATGGAAATGGACGACAATTTTTTCTCGGGCGACTGGGGAAAATAACTCAATGAGCCTTCCGGCTGCATAGCTCCACAGCACGGGTTCGGTAAAATCATTTCCCGCGCCAAGCGAATCTATTTTATATTGTTTCCACAGTTCTCCTTTAATACGGTTTGCCTGCGGCCAAAAGCCGTTAAAGTCAATTAATATTGCCGACGGTTCTCCTTGAATGAGCCATGTGCCAAAATGGCATCGTATCCCTTGCTTTTCAAGTTCTGCGAATACTCTTTTGAAGTCTTCCGGAGGCGGTTTTTCTTCAAATTGTCCTCTTGTCTTGTCGTCGAAATAGGGACCTACGACGTAGTAATGAGGATAATGCGATGCCATTTGGGCCGCCTTTGATTCAAGAACCGTAAAAATGCCTCCGACTTTGTTGCATACTTCCCAGGAAACCTCAAAGGCGTATTTTGCTGTTGGCTTGATGGATGATTCCATGAAATTGAAAGTTGTAAGTTGATTGTTGTCCGGTATCGGCTATTTATTTTTGGTATCTAGTTTATCGTCTATCTCGTAGCTTCAATGGTGCTGCCTTGCTCCACGTTCGGCGCGCTTATTGTGATTCTTCCGGTAGTGGTGCTTTGTTGTATGGAATATTGAAGATCATAATTAGTCGTACTGGCATACTGCGCGCTTGAGGCGCTTGGATCGAACGGCAGTGAAGAAATATATTTTGGAACAAGACAGCCGGCAATATCATAGTCCCCTACTGCTGGATTATTATCAGACATGTTTCTCGTAGAGGTGGGAATGACGCCAGCTGCACAGCTGAATGCGCCGTGATTGTCAGAGATATTTCGGTATATCAAATTAACAATGGCATTTACGTCTGTTTCTCTTTGTCGATTACGCACCTCTGCCGTCAATCGAACCGGATCCAGAATAAGGATCATTATTGCTGCCAGCAGTCCTGCTATGGCGACGACAATAAGAAACTCGAGAACCGTAAATCCCCCTTCGTATTTTTTATGAGACCGCGATAATCGGGCCATCATTAGTTAACAATAAGCTCCCTTATATAAAGAATTGTGTCGGTGCTTGAGCGATACAGCGCCTGGAGATTTGTGCGCCGGTTGTTTATATCGGCTTCGGTTGGGATAATCCTGTCAGTACCGCTCGCGGTAATCGTCAAAACCCGGCACGTGCTTGATCCGATCGTTACGGTCGTACTGCCGGTATACGTCGAACTCGTTCGCACATTAATAATGGCCTCCTCAAGACATCCTAACGCAAGAAATCTACTTAAATCTTTGGACTCAAAACCAAGCGAATCAAAACGGGTATTGAAGCTTCTCAAGCTCAATGAAACCGATATCATGAGCACTAATATTGATAATATAATAGCCGTGGTAATTGCGAAATAGCCGTCCCTTTTCATAGGTCTAGTGCTGAATTAACTTAATTTTGATGCCGTCGTTGCCACAAAACGTCCCATACATACGGTGTTTCTTTGTCATAGAGCAGGCAAAATTAAGTTAATGAAGTACTAATTGGCGAGGAATATGCTCGTTTCAAGAGTTGTTGAGGCATTGTATGTCGTGAGTCCTGTCTGCGGCGCGTTGCTGATTGCAATACTGATTTGCACAGAACTTGGTCCAAAAGCCGGATCCACATGCCTAAAGCTGACGCTGTCGACAATAACTTTGCCGGTTGTGAGCGCGGTTGCTGATCCTCCGCCGGTTGATAGGCGAATGGTATTGCTTGCAAGGTCAAACACATACGGATTTTCCGTGCTGCTTGCCTTGTTAACCGAAAGAGTTGTGGAAGTGGTATTTGCCGATGGCTGGTTTATAATGGAAATATCGTCCAATGCCCATACAATCTTGCGCATGACAAAATTGGCGTTATCAAAAACTTCGGCGTTGATCGTATTTCGTTCTTGGGCAATAAGGATGTTATTCATTACTACGAACGACGACCCCAACATTCCTACTACAATTCCTACGTATAGTATTACTTCAATGAGCGTGAATCCCATTGGATATCCGCTTTGAACATCATTGTTCGTATTCAGTTTTTGGGAAACGGCCCCGTCGTTTCTCTTGGGTTTCAATGGTGTAGTGAATTCCCTCATGCAATGATAATGACTATTCTCCTTGTACTACTCGCAGCGCGTCATTGCTCCGGGTTGCAACATACACGTATTGCCCTTCATAGTCAATCCCCATTGCAACCTGCGGGTAATTAAATGAACTATGGTTTGTGGGATTCGTAAGATTGCTGATATTCGCAATTTGAAGCTCTCCGTTGCTTACTCCCGTCGCAATAAACGCAAGCCATTCGATGGGTAAAACATCATGTATATCATCGCCTATTTCGAGAGAGCCCAGCGCTGTTATTGATGAGGTATTGCTTGCATCTAAGACCTGGAGTTCTTCGCCCGAGTTCCAGCGTTCTCTCCCTAAAAATACGCGCGCAGAGGTTTCTACGTAGACGCTTAATGCGTCTTCGGTGTCTGTCCAGTCATACGATCCAAGCTCTTGAGGGGAAGAGGTAGCAGCGACATCAACGACCATAAGCTCTTTACTGTTATGGCTCGTGGCAAGATACGCGCGGTTTCCATATACAAATATTCCGTTGACGTCTGCTCCGATTTCAAGAGAGCCGACGGCCGCAGGACCTGCTGGCGCGCTGATATCGACAATGATAAATTCCTCGTCCGTGGTATCGTTTTTTGTTCCAACATATGCAACATTATTCAGCACGAACAAACTGATATTGGATTCGCTTCCCGGCAAATTGAGGGTTGATGTTACCGTAGGGCTTGTAGGAGCAGAAATGTCAATAACTTTAAATCCGGCTGCGTCATTTTCCGAGAGCGCGTACGCGTATGTGTCGCTATTTTTGATATATATCGCATGCAGCCCGGAACCGGTATTAATACTTGTAGCAAGTGACGGACTGGCAGGGTTTGATACATCGAATACAAAAAGATCTGCAACGGTTGTAGAAGCATGCTTCGCGGCAATGTATGCGTAATTGCCTTCTACCGCTATATCCTGTCCTTCATTTCCAGAAGGAGAAAGATCGCCGCTTCCCAGAGAAGAAGGATTAAGCCACTGGGTAAAAAGCAGTCCCTCCTCGGTCCAGTTGCTCACGTGGGTAATACCGTTTATCTGTCTGCTAATATTGGGAAAGCCCGTCCAACTTACGCGGACCTCGATCTTTTTTGTGCGTGTAGCCATATCGGTAATAATCACTTGACGATTAAAGCCATCAACCGTGCTCGAGGTCCCGGAAAAATTCCAATCGGTCCCACTAAAAGAGAGACCGTGATTTCCTGCCACGAGCTCCTGCCATTCGCGATCACGGATAGATTCCACGGCGCCTAGGCCTTCATTCGCATACAACGCAGCCCGATCGCTTAACCGTTTATCCAAAATAAGTTCGTTTGAAACAACGGTCACAAAGTAGGATGCGGTTATGCTTAATACGATAATGGTTAATGCGATAAGAACCTCAATAAGTATTTGCCCGCCTTGATTATGCAAAGATGATTGTGTCATATTGTGTTTTACTACCACTCAACCCTTCCTTCGTTATTAAGGGCTGCGCTGCGAGTATATGCTCCGCTTGAAAGCATTAGGGTGCCTGTTGCCGAGGCCCTTCCGGAAAGTTGAGCAAAAATAATTTCTGTCGGGCCGGTAATGGTGATTGCGGCGGAATACGATACAGGATCATCGAAAGCCGATGTGCGGCTGGCATACGAGGAGCCTCGAAATACCACGAAAGAACTGGAAGCGATGTATACTCCGTACTGTTCTTCATACTGGTTTGACATAGCCAAGGCCTGCGCCTTTCTCAAAACGCTCACTAGATCTTGCTGCGCGCTTACCATGCGATAGTTCGAGTAATAATCGACAACGGCGGGGCTTATGGTTCCCATAACAATAAGCAAGATAGAAACTGCAATGATGAGTTCGAGCAGGCTAAATCCTTTCACCGAAGAATTTGGAATTTGGTCCGCCAGCTGGCGGATGGAATTTGGAATGATGTTGCTGTTAGAACTTAGAATTTAGAATTTGGCTGAAGTAATCCCTAAAATTCAAGATTCAAAATTCCAGATTCTATTTAGATTCCGCCGGTTGAAAGCTGAAACAACGGGGTAATGATGGAAAGGGCGATAAATCCGACAATGCCGCCCATCACCACAAGAATAACCGGCTCGACAAGGCTCGAAATATTTTTTGTCAATTCCTCCACCTCGTTATCGTAGAACTCCGCAAGGTAGTTGAGGTTTTCGTCCAAATGTCCCGTGTTCTCCCCTACTTCAATGAGACGCGCCAGCGTTGATGGAAACATCCGCTCATTTTTGTTGAGATATGCGGAGATGCTTTCGCCGCTGCGAATCGAATCAGAGATTTGTTCCAACTCTCTTTGATAGACGAGATTATTGAGCGATGAAGCGGTAATGGTAAGCGCTTCTACGATTTTCACGCCGCTTTTTAAAAGAATTGCCAGCGTCCTCGTAAAAAACGCCATATTTACTTTTATCGTGAATCCGCTGATGGCGGGAACGTACAGCAGCATTTTTTGATAGACGAACCGAGCTGCCTTAACTTTTAAGAGCACTCGGAAACCGATAAATATTCCTGCGAGCATAACGAGGACCAACACATTGTATTCGGCGACAAATTCCGTAACCGCAATGAGAATTTTTGTAGTGGCGGGGAGTTTGAGCTCGACTTCCTCGAAGATAGGAAGTATTTTGGGAAGGACGACTGCAGTAAGAAGCCACACCACTCCGATAGTGGCAATAATGACGACGGTCGGATATATCATCGCCGCTTTGATCTTTTTCTTGAGCGATTCCCTTCGTCCCATTTCTTTTGCGAGGAATTCCAAATTTTCAGATAGCGTGCCGCTCGCCTCCCCTACCCTGATGATGTTGACAAATACTTCATCAAAGACCGATTTGTATTTTTCGACAGCGGTAGAAAGAAATTGTCCGTTGTCAATCTCTACCATGACATCGCCAAGAATGGCGCGGAACGATTTGGATTTTGTCTGCGATTGATTAAGGCGCAGGCTGTCAAGAAGCGCCATACCGGATTTTATCATGATAGCCAGGCTTTGCGCGAAAAGTATTTTTTCTTTTGCAGAAACACGCAGGAATAGATTTTTCGATTGTATATTTTGGAAGAATGCTGGCAGTTTCATAATCTTCCTTCATCATATCACAAAAAAGCGTGTATATCACGCACTCATGAGAAACCCGACTAAGTCAATCATTCTTTTGCCACCCTTAGAACTTCTTCAACTGTCGTTTTTCCCTCGACTGCCTTCTTAAGTCCGTCTTCCAGCATGGTCGTCATTCCGTTTTTAATCGCCACGTATTTGACATCGTCAGAGCTTGCCCGGCCCATAACAAGTATTTTGATATTTTCCTCCATGGGTAGTGTTTCAAAAATGCCGATCCTGCCTTTATAGCCGCTACCTTCGCATATTTCACAGCCTTTTCCTTTGAAAAAATTTCTATGGCCGCTCAAAATCTTTTCGCTCACCAGCCCTGAAAGACGGACGAATTCCTCATTTGGAAGCGCATAAGCTTCTTTGCAATGCTCGCAGATTTTTCGCACGAGCCGTTGGCCGATTATGATATTCACCGTAGAGGCAATAAGGAAAGGTTCAATGCCCATGTCGGTAAGGCGCGGAAGAGCTGTTGCGGCATCGTTAGTATGCAAGGTAGAAAGCAAGAGGTGGCCGGTAAGAGCGGCATTAACAGCTATACCCGCAGTTTCTTCATCGCGAATTTCTCCAACCATAATGATATTCGGGTCCTGTCGTAGAAGCGCGCGCAGGCCATTGGCAAATGTAAGCCCGGTTCTTGCGTTTACTTGAATTTGGTCGATTCCTTGGATGGAGTATTCTATCGGGTCTTCGATGGTATGGATGGCTACGTCGCGAGTATTTAGAAGTCTGATAATCGCGTAAAGAGACGTCGTTTTTCCCGATCCGGTTGGGCCCGTAGAAAGGATCATGCCATACGGTTGTTTAATCGCTTCCTTTATAAGTTCTAGGTCGCGATCCACCAATCCTATCTCTTCAAGCGTATATTGCTGGTGCTGGGTAAGAATGCGCATTACGGAGTTTTCTCCGTAATAAGTCGGGACAATGGAAACTCGTACGTCCACGTAGCCGATATCCTGTATCCCTGCTTTAAATCTGCCGTCTTGGGCTGCTTGATGTTCGTCGGTTCGGAGACCGGATATTACCTTTATCCTGGTTATCACCGCGGAATGAATCAATTTCGGATACGTGACAACATCATGAAGCACGCCGTCGATTCTTAAACGAACGAGGGTGTCGGTTTCGCGCGGTTCGACGTGGATGTCTGATGCCCGGGAAAAATATCCCTCCTGGACAATCGCATCCACGAATTCGATTATGGATAATTCTTCTGACGGTTTGCCAAGCTGATCGTTAATTTTCTTTTTAACTTCATTGAGTTTTTTTGAAATACTCCGTTCAAACTGTTCGATGGATTTTGTAGAAGCGATCGGTTGTTTTGCCGGTCCTTCTTTTTCCAATTTATGCTCAAGTTTTTCTAGCCATTCCGGCTTTTGTTCTTGGGGCGTTTGTTCCGGGGCGACTGTTGTGTCTTCGGATGGAGGCAGAGTTTTTTCCGGCATCGGTGCCGCAGGCGCTTCGGCGTTCTCTTGTTGTAATTTTTCTTGGAGAACTTTTTTTGCTTCTTCCTTCTGTTTTTGGTCGCGGAGCCGTTCCTCTTTTATTTGCTCAAGAAGCTTTTTTCCTTCCTCCATTGAGGATATTACATCTCCCTCGGCTTGGGTTATGGATGGTTGTGTCGTCGTCTCTTCTCCTTTCTTTTCAAATTGTTTCTTGAATTCTTCCTTAAGCTGCTGCGTAATGCGTTCTACGATATTGGTTTGAGGCGCTTGCTGAACCGTCCCTGACAACTCGACTTTCACTTTTTCCGACCCCTTTGATGCTTCCGTAATGAGAATAGACTTTGCTTCAGGGTATTTTACGAGAAACTCATCGATGGTTTCAACGCCGGTTTTAGGAAGTGTTGCCTTGCGACCAGTGGCAGCCTCAAGAACCGGAGTAAGAAGCTTGATGTTTTGGCGGGCACTCGACGGGCTGTAGTCGAAGAGGAATTTAAGGACGCCGTAGGAGGGACGGCAGTGGTAATAAAAAAGGATAAAACACAATTTTTCCGGGAACGTCTTTAAAAAACCCTTACCGCTGGGGCCGACCGTCATTTGTTCTTCTCCTTCGGGCGCCTCTTCTATTTTCGCGTTTCTCCACGCTTGCTCGAACTTGGGAATAAGCTCTTTAAATTCCTTCGGGGGAAGACCCGTCAGATCGCGGGTCAGCTTTTTCATTTTGAGAAGATTATCGATGTCTATCATGTATAACTATAGTATAGCACCCTTTTTTTGATAGAAAAATTCCCCCGCCGGGGGGAATAATATTAAAACATCGTGAAAATTATCGGAATAAATTGAGAAATGCGTTAACGAGGTTGCCGAGTAACGACGTTCGAGGTTGGGACGATTGAGTCTTCGAGGCCCGGTATTTGATGCACGCATCGCTTTGATAATACGGACTCTCCGAATAGTAACAAATTTTCTCACAGCTTGCGGTGTCGAAGCAGCCTTCTTGATATTGTGGGTAGGTTGGCGGGGGCGGCGGTTGAGTTGAAGTTGACCGGCACTCTCCCGGATATGCTATACCAACATGGGCAATTTTGGCAAAACAATCATTGGAATATGTTTTACCGTCAGTACCGCAAACCGGAGCATATTGCGTAGTACATACTTCGTAAGACGTTCCTTCCGTTGAGGGGGGATATATGTATGGAGGCGGTTGAATTGGTTGAACTGGAGGTTGAGTGGGATATTGCGGGTATTGAAGTTGATTTTGCAGAAAGTAACGGAGTTTTTCACAAAGCGGTTCTTGAGAGCGAGCCGGATCCGTACAATATCGTTTGCACTCATCAAGATTCGCGCATACCCCTGGAATATTAAATTCTAAGGAGCGTGACGGTTCTAGATATACTGGCGGAAGAGGAAGTGGCGTTTGCCTTGTCGGACCGCTGGTTGTCGGCTGGTTGAGATAATATTTCAGTTTTACGCAAACCGGTTCTGCGGCCCGTGTTGTATCACTGCAATACTTTCTGCAATCTTCAATATTTGAACAGACCCCTGGATAATTAAACTCTGCGGGATATGGCGTTGGGAACGGCCCGACGTTTGTGGACGGCTGGTATCCAGTCCCTCCTGACGTTGACGGTTGGGGCGAAAAGAGAAATCTTAATCGGAAACATGCCTCTTTTACGTCTGATTCTGCAGCGTGGGTTTCGCAGTAACGGAAGCACTCTTCTGGTGTTTTACAGCCGCCAGGACCAGCAAAATCCGGAGGCAGTTGTAGTTTAGAGGGGAATTGTCCTTCAAGGGGCGGTCGAAACTCGCTTGGCGCGCCGGGAGGAGCTCCTTGGAAAAATCCTCCGGGCGGCATCCGTTCTCCTTGTTCGCCGAATTTGGCACATTCCTCTCGATGCGCCGGATCTGAACAGTATTTAATGCATTCTTCGGGCCCCTTACATCCTCCCGGTCCGGAGAAATCGCGCGGAATTTCAAATTCTCCTCTAAATTGACCTTCAAGTTCATGGAACTCACGGAATTTTTCGAGCCGTTCCATCTTCATCCGTTCAAAATCCTCCGTAGGCGACATCATCCTTGGTGGACCAAGTTCTCCTTGCGGTCTCTCGAGTCCTTCCGGACGGAATTCCTCTTTTCTAAAACGGTCATGCATCTCGGTAAATTCTTTAAGCATCCGCTCGGCTTCCTTTGTCGGGATACCGCCATGCGCTGTCGCAAACGCCAAACACTCCTCGACGTGTTCAGAATTCATGCAGTAGCGCCGGCATTCTTCCTCGCTTCGACATCCTCCTGGTCCGCCCGATTCTTGCATCTTTTGCTGGATCTTTTGCCCTTGTTCAAACCTACGTTCATCTTCCGGTCGCATCAATCCATGTTTTCTACCGAATTCAAAACATTCCTCCTGATGCGTTGGATCTTCGCAATAGGAACGGCACTGCTCGCCACGACACCCTCCAGGCCCGCCCTCGCGAGCCGCACTCATAAATTTTCTTGCCCGTTCGGCCTCTTCTTTTCCGATAAATCCGTTTTCTTCTGCAAATTTCAAACATTCTTCTCCGTGATCCGGATTTTCACAGTAAGCGCGGCATGATTCTCCGCGACAGCCGCCGGGACCCGGTTTTCCTGCAAACTTCCTTGCGCGCTGGGCATCCTCTTTGGTCATAAATCCTTCACGTTCCCCAAAATCAATGCATGCTTCCACGTGATCCGGATTTTCACAATAGGTTTTACACTCTTGTTCTCCGCGGCATCCGCCTGGACCTCCTTTCCCGAGTGTCATAAATCTGCGCGCGCGCTCCGCTTCTTCTTTTGTCATAAAACCCTGTTCTTCGGCAAATGCAACGCAGTCTTCGACATGATCAGGGTTCTCGCAATAGGCGCGGCATTGCTCTTCGCCTCGGCATCCGCCGGGACCCCCTTTCTGTAATACTCTTTTGGCAACCTGGGCTTCCCGTTTATCAATAAGGCCGTTTTCCTCCGCAAACGAGATACACTCCTCGGCATGCGCCGGGTCATCGCAGTAGTTTTTGCATTCAACTCCCTTACAACCCCCCGGACCGGTTACATTTCTGAATTTCTTTGCCCGCTGTGCGTCCTGAGCAGAAATAAATCCATGCTGTTCGGCAAAGGCAATACATTCATCAAAATGATCCGGGCTGTCGCAATACGCTTTACATTCATTCTGTGAACTGCACCCACCGGGCCCTGTCGATGGCAGTTTTTGCGCCTTTTCTACGTCTTCTTTCGTTACAAGCCCATGTTTTTGAGCGAATACGAGACACTCGTTTTTATGACTAATGTCATCACAATATGTTTTACATGCGTCTTTGTCCGCGCATCCGCCTAGCTCCGGAATGGGGAATGTAATATCAAATGGAGAGGAAGCAGAAACAAAAACAACTGCTAGAAAAATCCCAGCAGCGGCGACGGATAGCGGCAATAAAAATTTAAAGGCTTGAGTCAAGAATCTTTAAGTTGAGGTTTTTAGATTCTAAGTTCCGGATTCAGATTACTCGAACGGATTTAACTTCACGTCCTCGAATGGATTCGTTCCTTGATCGAATGGATTCACCGACGCCGCTTCAAACGGATTAACCGCCTCAAGCGCAGCCTGTTGTTCTCTTACGCGGGCATCGGTCAATCCTTCCGAATAACCGGCGGCTTCTCCTGCTTGTTGGCCGGCGAACGTTCCATTGTTATATCCCTGTTCAAATCCCCAGAGATATCCGAGAACTCCGCCGAGCAAAAGGCCCCCGAGAAGTATTGCACCAATAAATCCTACATGACCTTTCTGTATGATTGGTTGTGTTGACGATGGTTGTTCCATATGTATTTATTGTAGCACGTCGGCCGCTAACAAAAGATGAGACTGTGGATAAACTATCCTGTTAAGAGCGCGATATCTTTTTGGTATGCAGCGGCTTTATTTACCACCCAATCGCCGTATGTCCAAAGATACCGCCTCCAGCGACCTCCTGCATAGTATTTTGCAGCAGCTTGCCGCTCTGCTGCGGCAATTCCCGTATCTGCTCCAAGATCTTTAAGATACAGGGCCGTCGCAAGAAAAGCATCCGCGTTATTCCATGGAGAAGGAGGGTTGCTTCCTCCTGCCAGAACCACCTTTTCTTTATACACTGCCCATGTTGAAGGAATGAATTGTGCCGGCCCCATTGCGCCGCCGTACGCGCCGTCTGCGTTCGGGCAAGAAACTTTTATGATTCCGTCTTCAAGATTTTTCTGAAGCCCAAGCTCTTTAATGATTTCTAAGAATATGGGAATATCGCGTTTCGGGTGCATGGCGGTTTTATAACCGCACTTTCCTACATTGGTCCCGAGCGCGGATTCCCGGTCGAGAATGGCTAGAATGAATGCGGCGCGGACACCGGTCGTTCGTTCAGCAAGCTGGGCAAGTTTAAGCGCTTCCTCAAACGTCAACTCCCCTCCTCCAAGAAGTTGAAATATCCTGCTTCTGATTTGCGAGGCGAGCTTGATCGATTCTTTCAAGAGCCCTTGATATTTTGATTCTTTCCCCTGAGTAGTTTTTAAGAGGCTGTCTTTTTGCGATTTGGTGTCGCCGAGCGCAGTCCGTTGGGATTCATTGAATTCTTTCAGCGCGATCACGTCGCTTCGTTCAAGAGACAGCGTCTCTCGCTGATCAAGCAATTGATTTTTCAACTCCGTCACCTTACTCAACGCAAGGCGAGTGTTCTCCTGAACCGCGATCAGAGAGTTTATTTCTCCAAAAAAGTCGGAAAGCTTGGGACTCCGCAACAGGATTTCCACCAACGAGGCGGTTTCTTCCTGATGAATGACGCGAAGAGAGTCGGCAAGTGCCTCTTTGTTAAATTGGATTTCGCCTTCGGTCACGTTAATCTGGCTTTGCGTTTCGGCGATTTCGCGGTTCACCTTCTCAAGCGAAAGGCTAGCGGCCTTAATTCTTAAATTAAATTGGGCGATTTTCGCGTCGAGCCGTTTCAATTCCTCCTTTAATGTTTTTGCCTGCGTTTTGAATCCGGCAATACTTGTTTCGTATTCCTCGATTTGTTTTTCTACTTTTGTCAGTTCTTCTTCTAACGCTTGCCGTTCATCGGTGTTTTCATCCAGTGCCGCCAGCGATGGTTGAGATATGGAAGGGGCATATACTCCCGCACCAGAAAGAATTGTGACGGCGAATAGTAAAGCAACCCCTTTCGCAATCGTAGGAGAATAGCTGCATATCGCAACGCGCCATCCGGAGAATTGGTTTTTTAGATTGATGCGTCGTTCTCTGCTTTTGAATGGATCGACTTCTTTCTTTCCGATGACATCAACTACCGTTTTCGGCTTTGGACGATAATAAAAGGTGGACATAGTTTCTCGACAATACCACGCGTCAATCTTTATGGAGTCCGAGTTGTTAAGAGCTTTCTCCTTCTTTCTTGGCTGTTTCCCGCTGCGCTTTCTTTTCTTCTGTTTCCACCTTAACCGATTCAACGGTGACTTCTTCTGTTGGTTTGATTTCTTCTTCTGTTGCCGGCGCAACTACCGAAACAACTGCGGTTTCAGGTCCAACCGTCGGTTTTACGCCTTTGGGTAATTCGAGGTCTTTGACGTAGAACGTGCTGTCGAGCTCTTTCAACGCGGCAAGGTCGACGCCGATTTCACGCGGAAGATCTCCCGGTAGAGACTCAATCGGCAGCGCCTTCATCGTCTTTACCAAAACGCCGCCAAGCGATTTTACCGCCGACGATTCTCCTATAAATACTAATGGCACTTCTGTTTTAATTGTTTCATCCATCCTAACCTGATAGAAGTCAATATGGCGGTACGAGTCGCTTATCGGATCGCGCTGGACATTATAGATGAGCGTTGGTTTTGTTTCGGCGCCGATTTTGAGGTTCACGATGGTATTTTCCCCTGCTTGCCGATATACCGCGGCAAAATCTTCTTTCTTGACAGCTAGATGAAGATTTTCGAGCCCCCGACCGTAGAGTTCTGCCGGAATAAGGCCCGTCTTTAGAAGAAGGCTTACCGCTTTACCAAATTTTTCTCTTGTTTGGGCTTGTAATTCCATACCCATATTATTATTCACTATACACTCTTAAGCATAGCATGATTTATTAAAAAATGCCAGATTAAAATACCACAAACCCCGGCCTGCGCCGGGGTATTGAAAAGCCACAAAGGTTTCTATAACCGTTACGGAAGCGGCGGGATCGGAAGATTCAAGACGGAACAAACAAGCATATTGATCCAGCGTTTCGTTGTTTTATACACGTATCCGGTGGGTGTGGTCGCGCTCTGGAGTCCGTACGGAAGCCACGGCACAAGCACTTCATCAGAATACCGAACCTGGAATCGGTTTACCGCTTCACGCGTAAGCTGTCCGTAGAATCCTGTTAAGGGAAGCGCCTCGCCCATGTAGTTATTCAAGAATTCCTGGAGTTTTGTGACCTCTTCCGGATTATTCTTCCGCCCATACTTGATGTACTCCTTAAGATACTCATCGGTGCAGATACTCTCTCCCAAGACTTGCCATCAATCACCACTGACTATATAATCATGTGTGAAAACAACAGTTACTCATCTACAGCAAAAACAACGATTGCGGTAACCGGAATACCGGATGCGGCAGATGAAGATAGCGCCATTGTAGTCGTGAAAAATCGCGGCCGCGTATTGGGAGCGGCAACAATCGTGACCGGACCCAAAGATATTGCGCTATGGGTTTCGTTTATCGCGTTCATCGGTTCGATAGGAATATATGCGCATTCTTCTCGCGGTAGATTAGAAAACATAACACCGCGACTTGCGTATGCAGATATGCGTCTTCGGTTTACGTTGTGGGCGATACGTAGAAAAGAGAAGAGGCCGGATACGAAATTCATGTAGTGGAGACCGAACCGTAAAGGGGTATAATAGAAAATGAACCCCGTTAGACACATTGATTGTAATGAAAAAATAATCCGAACATGTTTTAGCGGGGGATTTAAAAATTACCATGTCAGAACATCAAAAAATGTCTAACGGGGTGAAGGTTATGATAACGCGCGGCGTACAATTCGTTGAAAATTTCTTTGTGCCGAATCCGCGTAATCGGTGGCTTCCGCACGGTTTGTCGCATACGGCCTTTCTTGCGTATGTCTTTTTGGGATTCACGCTCGCAGCTTCGGCCGTTTATCTAAAAACGTCCCAGCTCGCCTCCCCAGTCGATATCATCGCATTTCAATCGAAAGATGTTATTTCGTTGGTGAACGGCGCGCGACGGGCAAGCGGACTTGAACCGCTTGCGGAAAATACGCTGCTTAGCCGGGCGGCAGAACGCAAAGCGTACGATATGTTTAACCGGCAGTATTTTGCGCACGTGACGCCGGATAGTAAACAGCCGTGGATATTTATTGAGGCCGAGAATTATCCATATACTGCAGCAGGAGAGAACCTGGCGATTGATTTTTTGTCGGCCCCTGATGCGCATGCGGCTTTTATGAATTCTCCGGCGCATCGGGCAAATATCGTAAATTTGCTATATCGCGAAATCGGCGTTGCGGTTGTACCGGGCACATTTGAAGGGCGCACGAGTATTATTGTTGTACAGTTTTTTGCAAAACCTCGATCGTTGACAATTACGCCTGTAGCATCGGCCGCTTCTGTTCCGCGTCAACCTGTCGCGCCCCTGGCCCCGCTTAAACCCATTCAACTTTCGCCTTCACAAATTCCTGTACATCCGCCTCCGCCTTCTCAGTTTCCCGTAAATCCGCCGCCACCGGCTATCGTGGCGCAGCTTGAAAAAGGAGTGTCAAATCCCCCGCCTCCGCTCGCCACCGCTATAGAACAAGATGTTTCGGCGGAGAAAGTTCCAACAGAATCTCGCATGAATATACCTGCGGTTGTATCTCGTTCGTTGCAGGCTGTGCCGGCCGTGACAGAACGCCTTTCATTGCGATCGAAGTTCAAGCTGACATCCAGCCTTATCATTGTCCTTGCGCTTCTTCCGATTGTATTTCTATTCACGCGGCTTCACAAACCTCGCCGATTAGCATTGATAAGGCCGGCGCTTGTCATTATTCTTTTCCTCTACGTGGGATGGTTTGGTCCTGTGCCTGAAATCCGCAACTCCAGCATTAACGAAACCGCGGCATCGGTTGTGGTATTAGAATCTAGAATCTAGAATTTGGAATTTAGGTACTTGGTTTCATGTTGCTCGTCAATTGGAAAAAGGAATTAAATATTTTCGCAATCCTTTTTTTAGGGATGATTATGACCATTTACGCTTTCATAAATTTTGGGGCGTTTTTTCATAATATCCGATATCGGTATCTTGGTTCTGCGCCGACCAGTGAAAGAATTTTGGAATTTGGGCGGACTACTGGCGCGATTTCATCGATTCCCGAAATACAGCATAATGAATTAACCGCCGCTTCGTTGTCAGCTGGCAACGAGGCAGATACGGTTGTATCAGGAACACCGAGCACAGATATTAAAAAACAGTCGGTTGCGCCCTCGTCGGGCAGCAACTATCGGCTGGTTATAGAAAAGATTTCGGTTAATGCGCCGATCGTGTTTACGGAGAGTGAAAATACGGATGCGGTGCTTGCGTCGCTTGAAAAAGGGGTTGGACTATATCCGGGATCCGATTTGCCAGGGAGTCGTGGGCGCGGAGTGATTTTAGGGCACAGCTAGCGCGCCTCGTGGTATAAAGGCGAGTATGCGTACGTGTTTTCGCTCTTGGGAGAACTTGAACTTTTTGACAGATTTTATATTATCGATGGAAGCAAAAAACACGAATACATTATTTTTTCAAAAGAATTTTTAACTCCCGAGCAGACGAATACGGTGCTTGCGGGTCCATCCGCCGGATCCGAAATTGATCTGATTACGTGCTGGCCCATCGGTTCGGCGTCAAAACGAACCCTCATACGCGCAAAACTTGTCAATTCACAAGAAGTATAATCTGCCCTTGTGCAACACATCAAAAATATGCTACATTAACCACTAGAACCCCCCACATAAAAATAGGAGTGGTTATATGCAAGTCCTGCGTGTATGCTTGTTTCTTCTTTCGCTTTTAGCGATCATCTTTCCAGTTTTTACATTTATTTCAGCGTTCATGAAAAATACCATACTACTTTCAATCCCCCTTGTTGGTATGTTTGCGGTAGGGACTATGACTCTCGCTTTATCCCTCAATTTCAAAGCATGGAATCGAAATAATTCTACCAAGGAAGAAAAAACGAATAGATAACCGGCTCTCCAGAGACCGGTTTCTGAATCTAATCTCATTGATAATGAATCATCAACAAAAAGGACGACTACGGGGTCGTCTCTTGCCTTAAAAATGCTCCAAGCTCTTTTTTATAAGCCGCATCCATTGCTTTCTTTTGTTCTTCCGTTAACTGAAGTAGATTTTCTCGGTAGTATGTAACCGGGCCATCATATAATTCACCCTGTTACAACCCGGAAGCTCCAGTCTTAAGACTGGGTTAAAATTTTATCATCCCCTTGTCGAAATTTTCTATAAGCAACCGTTCCATTTCGACTTCTCCCCCTGCATATTCTTGGAAAATCTTGGTCCACAGCGCCTCTCGTTGGTGATAGGTGAAACGTTCGTTCTTTCCCTCTTTTGTAGATACGAGCGACATGGCATTATCTTCCAAGTCAAAACTGACCAACTCGTTTTGGTGATCAAAGTAATCCGCCACCCAGTCGTAGTTGTTCCAAAATTCAACCGCTAATCGGTCTTCGCGGGCGCCGAACGTTGTCAGATCCCGTTCTCCCCGCGCCCAGTGCATTGATTCAGGGTTAATTCTCGGCAGAAAAAGGCGGGGATCAGAAGAATTTTCCTTCCATAAATATCGTTGAACAATGAACCATTCCCCCGCCTCTGTTTTTTGCGCTTCCTTCACATCTCCTCGTAAGAGCGCCTTGAGATGGGTAGAAAAATCAGGAGCGGCTGAATGTTTTTTAAACAGCTTCGCGTAAAATTCGACTTCATGGAAATAATGGAGCAGCAGCGCAAAATCACGCAGGAATTTACCTTCCAGGTCCTCTTTGATTGGATTGAGAAATATTACGCCGAATTCCTTAAGATGGCTCACGTTATGATGTTTTTTTGCGACAAATCTTTCCGCAACCTCGCGCCATTGAGGTCCTAATACCTTGATTTCGATCGGCCGCTCTTCAAAGTCATCCGGTGTAAAAATGGAATACGCCGCTTCAAATGTTTTATGCATCCATTCCTGCGATTCCATAAACCTCAAGGCGCTGAATGCTTCAATAACGTCCTCTCTTGCGAGCATATGCTCGACGGTCGCATAGCCGAGATGCTTTAAAAGATTCTCCGGCCGGCACTGGAGAAAAATCTTTCGGGCAAATTCTCGTTTAAGGAAAAAACCGTTTCCGACGCGCGCGATTTTTCGAGCAAGATTGGCGGCTTTTTCAAACTCGTTGCCACCTTCAACAATTTCAAGAAAACTTAACAACTGTTTTTCATGGACAACGATCGCATTTTGAAGCAGTTGTGCTATTTCATCGGCGGAATGGACAATCCCGGAATTTAACACCTCAAGCGCTTTCTTGATAAGGCCTTGGTTTTCTTCGGCGATTGTATCCAAAATCCTCTCCCGGCCGGTCGCCGAGGCCATCTTTTTATCGAGCGACTCAAGCAATGCGCTGTCTACCTCTAAGATTTTTCCAAGATACTTGGAGCTCATAATACTTTAAATCCTAAGTTCATCCGCCAGCTGGCGGACCAAATTCCAAATTCTAATTTTTAATTCACGGCAAAGTATCCATCGATGATGTGCTCTTTTATATATTCTTCCAGCATATCGGGACCTAGATATTCTCTAAAAATCTTGTTCCATAACGCCTCTCCGTGATGATAGGTATACGTAATCCCTTCTGCTTCTTTGAGTATCGATGTCGTCGTATCCATCAGATTGAAACTGACGAATTTGCTCTTTTTGTCGAATTGATTTCCTACCCAGTCGAGATTCTTCCAGAACATCAGTTCCGGCAAATTGAATTTTTCTCCCAACGACGCAATATCATCCTGTGCTTTGCTCCAATGAATGGCCTCCGGGTTAACGTGCGGGTACGCGAGGCGCCAATCGTTTTCGTCATCCCGCGCCAGGTAGCGTTGGATAATGAGCCAATAGTTTCCTTCCGGCACCCGCGCCGCAACGTCTCCTCTAAGCAAAGAAATGACGTCGCTGCTGAATTTGTTTCTGTTTTGCGCCGCCGATTTCCTGAACAGAGAAGCGTAAAAATCGATTTCGTGGAAATAATGACTCAAGAGGCCGAACAGGCGGATGCTTTCTCCCGGCACATCAATAGTCCACGGAATCACGTAAATAAGACCGAGTTCTTTGAGATGACCGACGTTCATATATTTTTTACGCAGGAAGTATTGCGCGGGCTCGCTCCATTTTTCCGAAAGGACAATGGTTTCAATAGCGCGTTCCTCAAAATCATCCGGAGTCAGAGCTTCGTACTGTTTAAAGAACACTTTATTGAGCCAGTCGCGGTTTTCAAGAAATCGCAAGGCGCTGTAAATTTCGAATATGTTTTCTCCTTCGAGGAATTCTTCAACGCTGCCGTATCCCAGGCTATTGATGGTAATCCGCGGAGGTTCTTTTTTTAAGAAATCAACGGCTCGTTCTTTTTTGAGGAAAAAACCTGTTTTTGCGCCGCTGATATCGCGGGAGAGCTCGAATACCTTTGCATAGGATTCCATTTTTAGATACCGCGGCTCGCCCAAGATATAGAATATTTTTGAGTCGTCGGTTTTGAGTTTTGCGAATAGTGATTCGAAAACGAACTTGGGATTCGGCTGTTCATTTCGAAGGCCGAGAATCGAGAGACGTTGTTGGATAAGTGCATGGTTTTCTTCGAGAATCTTCTCGATAACGCTCGGCCGAGCGCTTTTATGCGCAAGTATCTCGGTAAATCGTTTCAGTACGTCCGGGGCCGTACGCAAAGATGTAGCTATTTTTTCTAATGCGTCCATGATTGATGAATCTAGAATTTAGACTTTGAAATTCACGATTTGAGGTTTTGCCCGTAGGCACGTTTTCAAACCTTTGCTATATGAACATCCAGCTCCCACCATCTCCTGTGTTTAAAATCCCTCGCCGTCAATATTCCCTCTTTAGCGCCGATGTATTCGACGACCGACGTGGCATTTGCGCTCGCAAGCCGTATTGCTTCAATTATATCATCTTTTTCAAAGCTTGCCCCGAGTGAAACCGAGGGGCTTGCCCTAAGCGAGACCGAGGGGCTTGCCCCGAGCGACTTGTCCCGAGCGGAGTCGAGGGAAGTCGAGTGGTTGCTTCTTTTGATAAGCGCGGCAACGAATCCCGAACCGAATGCGTCTCCTGCGCCCGTACGGTCTGTGATACGCCGTTCTTGAAATATACCGGCTTTAAAAATATGCTTGCCGTCAGAAACTAAAACTCCTTTATGCCCTTCAGTCATTACTGCAATACCTCCGATTAACGCATCCAGTTTTTTAAAGATGCCGCGTTCATCATCATAATGGACTTTTGTAAGCAGTGAGGCCTCTTCGCGATTTAATACGACTACTTTCATTTTGTTGAGGAGGGGCTTGAGTTTATCCATCCCCATCTTCAGATAGGCGCTTGAGGGAGAAAATGCGATAAGAGAACCATTACGGTACAGGTGATCAATTATTTTTTTAGTCGTTCGATATTCAATGCCGCCGGGAACGACATATGCCCATGCGGCGCGCAGCCTGTTCATCGGCAAATCGCGCTCGCGTAAGTCTTCTGATGCCCCCCGGTAGACAAGAACGGTCCGTTCTCCGCTCGGCGCAAGCAAAAGAGTAGAGTATGCAGTGGGCAAGTCACGGTCCTTAATCGTCAACGGGGTTATGCGTTCACGCTTTAATTCCTTAATAATATCCTTACCCGCCTGGTCATTTCCTATTTTGGCAAGACAGGCTGTCTTAATGCCTTGTCGGGCGAATGTAACGGCAGCATTGCTCGCGCCGCCACCGGTGGTAAAAGTGATGGTATCTATTTCGACCTTGGAACCAAGCGCAAAACATTCTGCTTCGCCCGTAGGGAAGCCTGCTCGCGCCGTAAAATGCGGATCTTTTACCACTCTAAAAAGCGGGCTTTGTAAGAATATGTCTTTTGTTGCGGTGCCGATGGTGATGATGCTAGGCATTAGGATTTAGGCACTAGGCCCTAGGATTTATATGATTTGTAATACTTTGTATTGTACCACGAAAAACCCGCTCACAATAAAATGTGGCAGGCAGAACTAAGGTTATAACGGGAGTCTCTTAAAACCGTTCAATTTCCACAGGCAATGAGAGTACTAATTCGGCAGAAGAGTACATGCCCACAGTTCTCTTATCATATATTTTTAAAGTTGCTTTCATTGGCGTGGTCGGATAAGGGAGTCCGTATTGATATTGAAGAGCAACATTGCCCGCATATAACTTTCCGCGATTCATATTTTCAATAAGATTTTGATCTTCGATGATCGCTGGCGGAGCTCCATCGGCGATCACAGTATTATTTTCATCCGAAAGAACGAAAAAGAGCGACATGTTTCCGGTTGGCTGCTGCCCCACGTTGTAATAATTAGTGCTTATGATGTTTGTTCGGAAAAATAGTGTAAATGGGAATGAAATTTTTTGACCTGCACCAAGCGAGTCAATAATAACCGTTGGCTTGTTTGAATATTCGGTCGGAGAATCCAATTCAAAGAATTTGAAGGTGGAGAGAACGTTTTTGATAATCATAACTTCATTCGAGAAAAGAGGACGAGGATCGAAAGTGGAAAAACTTACGTCACTATTTTTGAGATCCGGAATGACTAAATAAAATTTAAAGCCTTTTCTCCATGTGCTATTGCTATAAAACTCGTATCTTGCATAACATGGATTTCCTTGCTCGCATGCCATAGTCGCCCATTCTAATCCGGCTTCGCTACCGATAAAAACATCTTTTAAGATTTCTGCTGCTTTTTGGGCTCTGGGGTTGTAACCGCTTGTTCTATCATATTCCTTTCGCATCTCGTCAATTGTAAAATCCTTTATAGTTGGCACCATATCTTGGATTCCAAGAGTCGATGCGTATCCATTTTTGGCAGAAAAACTTAGAGAATTGTTTTTCAAATTCCAATCCGACGGATAGCGTAATTCAAACCCATATTTCTCATTCCGATAAGTTTTCCAGCCTTTCGTCGCTAAAGTTTTGGGGGGCAAGCCGGATGTATTACTTTCGTCTGCGGGTGTTGATGTGGGGGCAGGAGCTTCAACTGGTGCGGGTGTTGACGTTGCCGCTTGCTCGTCTTGATGGATTGGCACGGTGAACGAAAAATACAACGCCGCTCCTACAACGAGCACAAAGAGTACGATGACGAACGGTAGGGCAGAGCCGCGGGTTTTTGAAAATGGAATCACGATTTTATGCTCCTTTCTCTTTTGCACGTTGTTATTATAACTTAAGAAGGTCCGGGAGGGACCAAAAACCCGTCACTGCATGGATCCCTCTGATAAACTCACAATTTCATACACGATTTTGAGCATGGGCATTCCGATGACAACGATCACGAATACCGCTACAACAATGATAATCGGTGAAAAAAGTTTAACCACATGGCTGATGACTTCGGGATCGCTTAAGAAGATAAAGCCGATGACGAGCGTAATGAAAGTGGCGGCGGCAATAAGCAGAAGCGGCTGTTTCAAAAATTCACTCGATAGAGTAAAAAGAAAATAAATTTGGGAAGGTGCCGTTTCTAGTTCTTTGTTTTTCAAGTACATCTCTTTTAGATCGGGAGTGGTTACTCCAAGCAAAAAGAAAATCGATCCCCAAAACGCAAGCATCCATAGAATAGCAACATATGGATGATAGCGTTTCTTTTGCAAAATAATTTCATCCTTCTTTTGATCCATCTATTTTTTCCTATTTTTACTACCTTCGCTTATCTGTTGATCAGAAGATAAGTAAAAATAATGCCGATATCACAGGGTGGTTTACATACGATATCATTTATCGTACCATACATCGTATATGGATTCTTTTAAGAGAGAACAGCGTTTTATTGCGGTTGAGTCGGTAACCGAGGGGCATCCGGACAAAATCTGCGATCAGGCGGCAGATGCCTTGCTTGATGCGTATTTGGAACAAGATCCCGGAAGCCGAGTTGCGCTTGAAGTGTTAGGGTCGCACAATATTTTTGCGGTGGCCGGAGAAGTAACAAGCAAGGCGGCGGTTGATATTGCAACGGTCAGCCAACAGCTCTATCGAGAAATCGGTTACCAGAGTACATTAAACGTCATAACCGATGTTGTTCAGCAATCGCCGGATATCGCGCAAGGAGTTGATACCGGAGGCGCAGGAGATCAGGGAATCATGTATGGTTATGCGAGCGACGAAACGCCGGAGTATATGCCACGGCCGGTTGTACTTGTCCAAAAGTTAACTGCCGGACTCGCCAAACTTCGTAAGACAAATGAAAGATTTTCGTGGTTGCGACCTGACGGAAAAGCGCAAATAACGTTTGAAAAAGATAGAGTAAAAACAGTTCTCGTCTCAACCCAACATGACGATACTATTTCCATCGAAGAAATAAAAAAAGCTCTTACCGAGGCCTTGATCGAACCGGTAATCGGAGACATCAGCGGAGTAGAGATTTTAGTTAATCCTACCGGCAGGTTTGTAGTTGGCGGCTTTGATGGAGATACGGGGGCCACCGGCAGAAAACTTATGGTGGATACCTACTGCGGGCTTGTGCCGCACGGCGGAGGCGCGTTTTCGGGGAAAGATCCGACTAAAGTTGATCGATCTGCAGCGTACATGTGCCGGTTTGTAGCAAAGAATGCGGTTGCAAACGGTTATGCAAAAGAATGTCTTGTTTCTGTTGCGTATGCAATAGGACGAGCCGAGCCGCTTATGGTTCACGCGGATACCTTTGGCGAAAAAGATGTATCTCAACTGATCCGAGAAAAATTCGATTTTAGGCCACAGGCGATTATCGAACGGCTGAATCTCCGACAGCCGATCTACCAGAAGACTGCGGCGTACGGCCATTTCGGTAGAGAAGGGTTTTCGTGGGAAGAGGTAGTGGGGTTGTAGCGATTGCCGCAAGGGTTTTCGCTAGACGCTTCGCTATATCGCTCAAACCCTTACGGCAATCGCTCCTGTAAGGTAAGAAATAAAGGATAGAGTTTTTCGCTATATCGTTCGGAAAGGAATACTCCGCATCGGTTTGAAGATGAAAAAATCCCCGCAGCGGTGCGGGGTCTTTTTATACAAGCTGGAACTTTGATGCGGGGGCAAATTCAGCGGATTTCTTTTCTATGTACCTTTGCCGGATTTTGTTTTCTTCGATTTCAGTCAGACGTCTTTTTGATTCGAACAGCTCTGCAAGCATGAGAAGAACAGGATGCGCTTTTTCCTCCGCTCCATAGCAGTCACATAAGGTTCTGTAGTGCCGCGCTGCCTCGAAGGCCCCAAACTTATTTTGTATCATCCAAGCGGTCTCAAATTCATTGTCGCATACGAGCGTGCAAAAGCGGATTGCTCTCCGCCGCCCCCAACTCTTAAAAATTCCATGTATGGCGCGCATGAGAAGAAGTACAAAGAAAATCGGTATGAGTTTTTCAGGTTTTGGTTCGAGAAAGAAAAACGTGAGCAAGGATAATATAACACCGATGATGAGAAGAATTCCAATCGTGACATCCATCTTTTTTTCCATGCATTTTCCCCGGATCAGACGATAACAAATAATCTATGCATACTATAGCACAGCAACCGGTCAAAGATTTTTCCACAGCGCCGTTATTCTTTTAAACGGAATGACTCCGCGGCGGATGAGTTTTATATCTTGCGACGAAATATCGATTATCGTTGACGGCCGCGCTCCTTTTCTCTTTCGGGTTTCAATTACGACAAGCGACGGTCGGTATTTTTGATTCTT